>Ga0208903_1000256_pt1 | contig 49993 bp, 41 predicted proteins | sample AntAceMetag02UKJ_FD_184769 | JGI IMG/M metagenome (GOLD analysis project Ga0208903, IMG submission 184769) | Saline lake microbial communities from Ace Lake, Antarctica - Antarctic Ace Lake Metagenome 02UKJ (SPAdes) (version 2) | ecosystem: Environmental > Aquatic > Non-marine Saline and...
CAATAAAATCTTCACCAGAAATTGAAGAAATAACAGCAACAAGTAGAGAAAACGCAATGACAATATTTTATGGTAGAAACCCTACACTTTATGTTATAAGTGTAGTTGAGTTAAATGTACCATAACGTACGTGTATGTACACTGGTGTCGATATCCACACTATATATTTAGCTCGCTAATCTAATAATTTTCTAATCACAGTCCATTGATTTACTGATAGATGTGTGTATCCCCTTTGGATAGAAAGAAATTGGGAGCTCTCCTCTTATGTATCCCCCCTATAGATATGCCTACCAAATCTATAGGGTGGTTTTGGATCACGTACTGCCTTGAACCTTGATTTCCTCGATTGTATTCTGTTTCTATTCTCTTACTAATACTTTTTGTTTGGTTTCAATATTTCCATTCTCAAAATACTTAATCAGAATCGTATCAATATTCAATGTATTGGCATTAAATAATTCGAGATCTGAGATACCTCCATCTAAACTTGTAAATGTCTGCCTGTTATCAGAAAAAGAAGAGGCTGTCCAATTTTGCTCGCCTGCATAAAACCAAGCTTCTCCACTTATGAGTGTCAATTCAATTTTCAAAGAACTTCCTTCAGGAATTATAGCTCTTATGGAACTATTTTCTTCCGCTAAAACTAAAGTGTCAACTCCAAATAGAATATTTGTTCCGTAAGCTCCCGTTTCTGGGTATTCAATAGCGCAAGCGGCACAAGATCCTCCACAATCGATTTCAACTTCATCTTGGTTTATTATACCATCATCACAGGACTCAGAAGTATCATTTTCACAGCTGGTTATAAATAATAGAATTAAAATTAGGCTTAGATATTTCATGTGTTACAGTGTTTTTGAATATGAGGCGCGTCACCCCTTGGGTGCTCTGCATCTTATTGTGCTTTGGCTATTTCAATTAATTATATTTTTCATCTACATAATCGAGAATTATTTCTGCTTTGCTTTGAACCGAATTAAAACTATTTTCAAAATAATTAGCTGAACTACCAATATATCTGCACAATGGCAAAATTCTTCCGTCCTCAAAAATGGAATTATAGACTTCTACGCTTGGAGGTTTAGGTGAATTAGTCGGGAAAAACTTCCGATGTTCAGTGTTACTAAAAAGTTCATATTTCAGTTTTCGAATCTCAAGTCTTACGGGATTTGCTGCATTTGTAAAGTTAGTCACCACATCATTATAATTTTTATAATAATCTTGAAGTAAAGTTAAAAGCTTAGAATCAGGAAATTCAGATACAACTCCAGAGGAATTTAGGAAACTCCATGTATTTGGGCGTTCAGAAATAATTGGAGTAGTACTAAATGAACTAAAATCCATTATAAATCTCAGTGAATCGGCAATGAATCTATTTTCAGATTCCATAATGGGTATTATATTCTTGGCTGCCAAGGCTTGTGCGTGTAAAATGGTAATGGTATTTTGAATATCATAAATATCGACCTTAACATCCTCTTCGATTGACTTGATATTAGTAATCATTAAAGCCTTCTTTTTATACTCCTCATTCCAGTTATTAATACTTAATGCTATCAATATCCCAATAACCACAAGTACAATTTCTCCGATAGCATATTTCAAATACTTTCCAGTTTTATTTTTCTCCATAAGGTCGTAGCGTATTTTTCTAAAGAATTTTATCATTGGTTATTGATTGGTGGTGATGTTTGGCTAGGCTGCGGTGCAATGTGTTTTCACATGCTCCTCTCCTCTTTTATTTATACCCTCTAATTGTATGAGAATGCAGGCTGGTTCATACTAATGCAGTGTATTCCACCGCCACCCAGATTAACCGCTAGGGCATCAATCATTACTATTTTTCGATTCGGAAAAACAGAGTGTAATATTTGCAACGCTTTTTCATCATTCTCTTTCAATTCGTCAGGCATTCCTTCTCTCCAGCATGTTTGACCTACCACCACTTGGTCTGTTATAATAAAATTAAGATAACTAAGTGCTGCCATAACCTGCACCGTATCTCCAGCGGGAAAGGTACTCCCATCCTTGTAATCCAGAGTTTTGATGTATTCATAAACATAGTCACCTGGACTCAAGGTAGAAAAAACAGTCCCTGGAAGCGGCATTCGAATAATAGTAAATCGGTTCTCATCCTGATCAGTGGCTGAAGATAATAGCTGGAAATTCTCCTCGATCCGTTGGTGGTTCTCAAAAGCTATAGGGTCGTCAAATTCTGTACTATCAATTTGAGCTAAAAGGATGGTAGAATCATTTACAAACCGAGCGAATTCATCCGTATGACCATTCGTAGTTACTACTGTGTAGGCTTCCGTTCCCTCTTGGGTTTTCACAGGCCCTAGAAAAGTGTGGTTGTCTTCAACTAAACCTTGTTTCAGCCAGATGGTCTTCTTCACCCCTAACAGACGCGCATATTCAGCTTCCATTTCCTTTTTGGTCATGTTAGGGTTTCTACCCATCTCTACAGACTCGGTGACTATCAATGTTCCTTTTCCATTTACTTCTCTATTTCCTCCTTCACTAATCATGGAACTCGAAATCACAGGTAGATTAAAATGTTCTGCTACGCGCACATCATACATTTCCTCTGTTTTAGTATCGATATCTAAAGTATCGGAGTAACCCCAAGAGTTAAAGTTAAAGTCTGCAATGGCCAAGGTGTTTTTAGTAGTCTCTACGAATACTGGCCCCATATCTCGTGTCCAAATCTCAAAGGATGGGATCACCAAAAGCTTAAGCCTTGGCTGTTCTCCTAAGCGCTTTGCTATCGTATTCTTGGCTTTATCTAGTAAGTCGCTGTCCTTACAGGTTACCACTATGTCTATATCTCCAATTAATGCTTCGATTAAGGAAAGAGTAACGTTTTCTACAGACTCTCCCTTCTTATGCTCGGTGGAAGGCCAAATCAACCAAATGGCTTCTTGGGCTTCAAACTCTGCGTATTGTTTTACAATTGATAAATTATCATTTGTATCGTCTGTCGAGCATGAAGTAAATAAAAGTGCAATTGTAAAGCTGATTAGAATTGATTTCATAGTGTGCCTGTGTTATTAATGGATATGAGGTGTATGGTTTTACTTCTCATTAAGAGTCTTTTAGTGTTTCTATATGCGTAGCAATGTCGCTCTGTAGAGAATTAACTACTTTATGTACATCGCTGTATTGACCTCTCAAATAGTGGCGGACAAAGAGATTCATCTTGAGTGTTTCTTTGAATTTCCTATTGTCCATTAATGCTTCATGATCCAGAGGTTCAGCTGAGACCCATAGCTGGTCTAAGTTAATCAAGTCATGGAATTGTGGATAGAAGGTATTCCATTGGTATTTATCATCTACTCCCATTTCTAGACTCTCGAGATATTTATACTTGACCGAGTAGAGCTGTGATATGTGATTTCTGAGTGAATCGTTAGATACCATATCTATCCCCACAGATTTAAGTGTCTCCCATGCTCCAGTGTTCTCAGTCAACCGGAAGTTTCCAAAGATATTTCCATAATGCGGTTTTAGCGAATCATGCATGGGTATGCGCTCTTGCAGAGCTTTTAAGATGATTTCATTGGCCTTTATCCGCTCGTCACTTCCAGTGATGTTATATTCAAGGTCTTCAGTATCCATTCGAAGGTTACTGCTCATTTCCATGAGGAGTGTAAGCTCTTTCTTCCTCTTTTTTCCAGCATCGTTAGCATTGTTAATAGACAATGCTAATAAAATACCAATCATTACAAGTGCTATTTCTCCAATAGCATAAAGTAAATATTTGCTAAACTTGTTTTCACTAAGCATTCTCTGGCGGATGTTTCTGAAGAGTTTAATCATTTGGTTGTACTCTAGTTTTTTTCAAGTTCACTTAGAATCTGTTTGTCAAGGTTTTTCAACCTCACAATCATTCCCTTGTGATAAGAGATATTGCTATTCAGGTTCTCTAATTTGAAAGTCACAATATTCCAGAGTTCCAGATTGGTGAATAGAGATTCGAAATCGGTGAGCGGACCTCCTTCCACTAGTTTGGACTTATACCTTGGCAAGGCAACCTCCCCATAATTTATATGTTTGTTGATGAAGGGCTCAATTTGGTCATGGTATTGTGTGTTGATAGATTTATTCATGTTACCTTGAAGCTCATCAATAAATACGAAATCCTTAAACCCAGCTTTGGTACTATTACTCTTAATCTTGGATAGATAGCCCTGACTTATGAATTCTTTGGTAATAGGAAAATTAGCCGTGTAGACCCAAGCAGTACCCAATGCACCTAGTGTTTCTCTTAATACAGGTATGGAATCATGATTTTTGGAGTTAAGAATCTTCAATGTCCTTTCATTCATCCACCTCAGAGATTCCTCTCGGACGCCAAAGCTCTCCATATTTTTAATCTCAATTTCCAGTTCTAGATGGATGCGCTCGTAGTAGTTTTGAATATCGTTTTGGGCTTTTAGGTCTGCGTTCCAATTATTTAATTGCAAAGCAATCAAAATACCAATAACTACAAGTACAATTTCGCCAATAGCATAAAGTAAGTATTTACTAAACTTGTTTTCACTAAGCATTCTCTGGCGGATGTTTCTGAAGAGTTTAATCATTGGGTTGTTGTACTTTCGTTAGTTATCAATTTTCTCTAAATATTCCTCCAATTGATGTTTTGCTTTATTTGTTTCGTTAAGACCATGATTTCTCTGGGCTATTACTAATCTTTTGGCTGCATTTGCCCATGTTAAAAAGTTAAAAAACTCTTGATTACCCTTAAGTTCTTCAAAATTATTTGGACGTAAAGAAAAGAAGGTTTCACCTGTTTCAAAATAGGCTAAAGACATGTCATATCTACGACTGGCTACTTCAAATTCAAAAGCATTCCCTGCTTGCTCCAAGATTAGAAGCGATTGTTCGAATGTTTCTATCAAGACCTGTTTTAGGCTATCGTCCTGAATTAAATCCAATCCCTTTTGTTTCAAATTTTCATAAGCACCATCTATTATAGAGGTAGGGATATACACTCCTACATAACCGAACATTGTATCTAATGAATCATGATAGATTGAGTTCTTATCCTTAAGTATGTCAATCAATTTTTCACCATAATTAAGCTGTATAGAATCAAGTTTTAAAGAATTATTTTGCTGTGTAATATTTTGGTCAAGGTTTCTTTTCACCTCTTTTAAAACCGATATTTCATTTATGCTCTGCTGTCTATTCTCATTCCAGTTATTTACCTGTAAGGCTAACAAAATACCAATCATTACAAGTGCTATTTCTCCAATGGCATAAAGTAAATATTTGCTAAACTTGTTTTCACTAAGCATTCTCTGGCGGATGTTTCTGAAGAGTTTAATCATTTGGTTGTTGTACTTTCGTTAGTGTTTAATTTCTTCATTAATTAATACAATCGTTAATTCAACAGTATTCAAGATTTCCATTAGCTTCTCTTTTAGGTCATTATTATTAAAGGATGCTAAAGTAAATCCATTTTTTATTGTTTTATTTTTTAAAGCAACCGCAACATCTGTTTCAGATAATTCTATGGGTACATTTCTATTTAACCAAACTTTAATCCCGTCTTCATAGTCTATTATTCCAGAATAAGGAGTATATAAATACAAGATGTAGTCGTCATACATATGGTCTCTAACAGCAAAAAAATCTTCATAAGCGGTATTAATATTAAGAAGTGATTTTCTAATTTTCAGATTCTTTATTATTGAAACATTTCCAGAATTAATCAATTCTTTAAATGCAATATTTCGATGAGAATGGTAATCCCAATAAAGTACGTTGGTCCAATGATAATAATAATCAGAAAGGGTGTTTATAGTTACTCCATTATAATAACTTTCCATTATTTCTGCCGAAACGGCTTTGCTTGTTCTTCTTTCAATAATAGTATTTAAACCAATCTCATCATCTTTTAGGTCTTGCATAATATTTTCAAGAGTTACTAATTCTTGTTGCTTACTTTGTTGGTTTTCGTTCCAATTATTAATGCTTAAAGCAATCAAAATCCCGATAACTACAAGTACAATTTCGCCAATGGCATAAAGCAAGTATTTACTAAACTTATTTTCACTAAGCATTCTCTGGCGGATGTTTCTAAAGAGTTTAATCATTGGTTAGCGGTTGTGCTTTTGTTATTTTTCAATTTCTGAATTAATCAATTTTATCATTTTTTTGATGTCTTGCTGAGTGTTTTTATGAGCATAAGCGAGGCCATCATTGGTCATCCTTGCCAGCCTTAAACCATTGTTAAAGGTTTTGTTATTGTAAAGCCATTGTGCCTCTTCAATCAATTTAGCATAATTAGATTCAGGAATATCTTCAATTTTTAATTGGATGGGAAATCCACCTAGCGATTTATTATGATCCAAAAAATTTAGTACAGAAGTACCTTTTATAGCTATATTATAGAGGTATTCTTCAAATTCCCTTCTGATATGGTGTTCCGCATTATAAAATTCAGCATACTGTTTGTCAAGGTTTAATAAAGCATTTTTTATAGAGTCATTTTTAATTAAGCTTAAATTACCAGAGCTTAAAAGCTCTTTGAATGTATTATTGTTTGGCACAAAAAGGTGCATATAAAAAACCTGTTCGTATTTATTGGTGTATTCCTTTACGTTTTCTATAGTTTTTGGCAGTTTTGTATTTAATAAAAAAGAGCAGGTTCTAGCTTTTTCGTAACGAATCGAACGGAAATTTTCATTATTTACAAGTTCATTGCCTAAATCAATTTTTAAATTATTGAGATAATTAATTTCCTTCCTCCTTTCTTTTCCTGCTTCGTTCCAATTATTAATGCTCAAAGCAATTAAAATCCCAATAACGACAAGTACAATTTCGCCTGTTGCATAAAGTAAATATTTGCTAAACTTGTTTTCAATCAGCATTTTCTGGCGTACTTTTCTAAAGAGTTTAATCATTTGGTTAGTGATTGGTTATAATGAAACGTAGTGTTTGGCAAGTCGTTTTATTCTTTAATCAGTCTAATTAGAGTCTCTTTATTTTCCGATTCTATCATCAACAAGTAAACGCCAGCTGGCTCTTCTAGTTTTAGGTTTAACAGTTGACTCTCATTATAGGTGTTCGATTGGATTACTTTTCCATTCAAATCAGTGATAGTAATTGTAACAGCATTGTAAGTTTCCCCCAAGTCAATCGAAAAATATCCATTAGTTGGATTGGGGAAAATCTTGACATTAGAATTAGAATTAGAATTTTCTACTAAACTTAACGCAGTTGGGGTTAGTTGAATTTTCAAGCCTACTGGCCTATGGTCGGAAATGTTTAAATCATACTCAGCTAACCCTCCAGCTAAATAATCTTCGACCATTATTGTTTTAATTTCTGAATTGGGATTGGAAAACTCGGTAAATAGTTCATTTGTAATTAACACATGATCAAGATGAGAGGGCCAACCCGGGAAAGACCATTCAGAGGAAGCTCCAATTGCTATACTCATGTCAGCAAAAGCATAATTCGTTGAGTCATCAATAAACATCTGATAAACATTATTTACTGGAAGGTCGGTAATAATGTCGTTCAAATCTCCAATCACGATCACCCTAGATGAATTGAAATTTGCATCAATGTATTCTTTCAAAAGTGTGCTGGCTTCATGTCGCCTTGTCTCTTCATCTGCGGGATTGCCAATATCCAACAAACCGTCACCACAGCATTTGAAATGATTATTAATTAGTATAAATGTTTCACCATTAAATATAAGCTCAATCACCAAAGGCGATCTTGGAAAAGTATTCCAAAAAGGGGCGGTGTCATAAATCTTGTAAATAGACTGAACGCTAACGCTACTGGTTTTATAAATGTAGGCTAGTCCACCGAACCAATCGTTATCCATGAAAAGTTCATACCCCGGAAGATTGTCAATCATCTGCCTGCACAGGGTAGAGTCATCTACTTCTTGTAACCCAATTAAGTCCACGTCCAGAGATTCAATTATTTTACTCACCGAATCAACCGTTATGGATCCGTTTTTAGGAAACCATTCGATGTTCCAAGTAACCACTTCAAAAGTAGAATCAGTCCCAAAACTAATGTCGGCTAAGTCTTGGCCGTAAAGCTGAAAACTGAGGAACAAAGTTAATATGCTTATCAATGGTTTGTTCAGCATTTTATATCAAGGTTTAATTTAGTTCAGTGCAAATTGGTGTTATCATTTATGTAATGTTTGTCCATGTACCTTTATGCACACTGGTATACATATCCACACTATATATTTAGAGTGCTAAGCTAACAAATTTACAATCACACTCCATTGACTTACTGCTAACTGTGTGTAAGCTTCTGTGGTTGGAAAGAAATTAGGCACTCATCTAGAATCACTCTTTATATTAAAAGCGAGGCAGACAACAAGTCAACAAGATCTGGCTTATTGGTGCGGCATAGAATTGGTTTATTATGCGTTGTCATTCTTCCAACTAACGATCCATTTTAATAATCTTATTGTACTGCTTTATTGAGCCTTTAGTATACACTAGAGAATAAGTTCCGTTAGGATATCCAGATATGTCTAATTGATTCGTGGTGTTTCTTATTAAGCTTTGATATACTTGGTGCCCAACCAAGTTGAACATTGTAAGTATACCACCTGTATGCTCAATTGGGATAATCAGATTAATTTTTTCAATGACAGGATTAGGAAAAACTTCTATTTCAAGAGAAGTATCGAGGTTTAGCACTCCCAAATTATTACACTGTTGCAAATAATTTATTCTATTTGAAGTTTGTAAAGAATCGTTGAAAACAGTAAAAGCATTTTGGTTTCCTTTTAAAGAATAGTCTAACCACAGATTTAGAAAATCATTCGTTACTGATTGTTGCTCTTGTCTGGTAATATTTAAATCTGAATTGCAAAATGATTCTCCAAAACTGCACGTGAGGTTTTCATCGGCAAAGTAACAATGACCACCATTAATAATTTTTATTTGTGTTTTACAATCTGAATTCAAACTATTATACATCAAATTTTGATGATCTGCTGGTGGAGCTACACAGTCATCATCACCAGAGAATATAAGAGATGGAACAGTTATGTTGCTAGCAGCCGAGATTGCAGATGGGGTGGTTTCTGCAGCGGCAAAATTGATCAACGTATGTATGTTTGAATTATTTTCTGCCGCTAGAAAAGAAGCTCCACCACCCATTGAATGACCAACAAGTCCTGTTTGTGGAGCTAAAGAATTAAAGAATATTGAAGAGTTGTCTAGTGTTTCTATTTGCATCTGCGTAGCAATAAACCTTAAATCCTGCCCAAATTGTTCATGGTCTGGAGTTAAACCCATTTCAGTAGTAGGAAAACAAATCACATACCCGTTTGGAACTAATTCAGTCCAAAAGTTTTGGTAAGATTCCCAGCCCATTAAAAATCCATGTCCAAAAACCAAAACAGGAAAATCACCATCAGAAACTGGCTCGAATTCACCAGGGTTATCGGCTGGATAATAAATCTCGGTGGTAACGCTTCTATTTCTAACACTATCATAAAACACGACACTTGTATGCCCAATATTAAAGGATTGTGAAAAAATACTCGAAGAAATAAGGATTAGGCTTACTAGGACCAAATAACTCTTTACGTCTATTCTAAACTTCATTTTCAAAATTTTATTCATAGATTTTCTTTTATTGGTATTTATTTATGACGCACAACATACGTCTATGCAATACTGGCACACCTATCCACACTATATATTAAGCTCGCTAATCTAATAAATTTATAACCACACTCCATTGATTTACCGCTAACTGTGTGTAAGCTTCTATGGCAGGAAAGAAATTGGGCGCTCTTACCGAGCTCCCCTTTTATTCTCCTTACTCCTTCTTAGCACGCTCCCAGTACACATCCATTTCTGCCAAACTCATCTCCCCCATCGCCTTTCCATCTTTGGCACTTTCTGTTTCTAGAAATTTAAAACGTTTGATGAATTTTCTGTTGGTTCGCTCCAGTGCTTCATCTGGGTTTATATCCTTAAACCGAGCGAAATTCACCAGTGAGAATAGCACATCACCAAACTCATCTACCATTTTATCACTCCCCGCATCTGCCTCTACCTTAAACTCCTCCATCTCCTCCTGCACCTTCTCCCATACCTGATAGTCGTGCTCCCAGTCAAATCCTACTCCCCTCACCTTATCCTGAATTCTAGTGGCTTTTACTAGAGATGGCAATCCATTAGGCACACCACTTAGCACACTCTTATTCCCTTCTTTAAGTTTTAACTTCTCCCAGTTTGCCTTCACCTCATCCTCATCTGCCACCACCACATCTCCATAAATATGCGGGTGCCTATACACCAGTTTATCACTAATCGCATTTAACGAGTCTGCTATATCGAAACTCCCTTTCTCTGAACCTATCTTGGCATAAAACACCATGTGCAGCAGCACATCCCCTATCTCTTTCTTAATCTCATCTAAATCATTATCCAGAATAGCATCTGTCAACTCATACATTTCCTCTATCGTTAAATGCCTTAAAGATTCCAGCGTTTGCTTCTTATCCCAGGGACATTTCTCTCTTAATTCATCCATAATATCGAGTAACCTCCCGAATGCCTCTAACTTTTGCTCTCTTGAATTCATTTGATTTTTATCTGCCACAAAAATAGACGTTAGAAGGTCATAGTAATATCATTAGATTTGCAGTTATGAAGGGTTATTTAACCATCCTTACTGGTTTGTTTTTCTGCGTTGCAACGCCTTTTACTGCTCTCTCTCAACAGGATTCTTCTCTGCCCGATGATCAGTTACCCGCTCACGTTATCAACCTTAGCATACATAAAGGGTTTCTTATTTCGCATTACGGCTTAATGGATTATTACCTAGAGGACAAAACCTTAGGCATAAGACTAAGTATAGAAAAGGTAGCACAGGGAGGCTGGGCAGACTCCTTCTCTTACGCCACCAAAGGTGTAGAGATTTACCACACCAGTCTAGGAAACCAAAAAATTCTAGGGCATTCTACTCACCTTATCGCTTTCGGGAATCTAGGAATTCACTCTAAAGGAAAAGGAAGACTCAAGTTCGGTGGGGGAATAGCTTTTATCTCCGAGAAATTTGATTTGGAGAACAACATAAAAAATGCAGCCATAGGTTCCAGCCTTAACGGAGCTATCGCCTTTGAGTACCACTTTCCCATACGCCTAAAAGGAGGGTTTTCTTTATCACCATCCCTCCGGTTTACGCATTACTCCAATGGAGCTTACAAGCTACCTAATCTCGGACTAAATCTATTTTCCATGGGACTAAGCTTAGAGAAAAACAGAACCCCTAAGTCCAATAGCTCAAAAACAGAAGCCCCATCCCTTGAAAAAAAACGCCTTCAAGCTGGATTATCTATTGGCAGAAATCAACTCATCGACCCAGAGTCTCAGCTATCTAATAATTACAATTTAAGCCTACAGTACATACACACCGCCCCGTCCAATTTCATCCTCGGGCTGGGAACAGATATTCATTACAGCAAGTCCTACCAAGATTATTACACCAGAACCTCAGATGACGCCAGCTCTCTGAGCCTCTTAGAATCCAGCAGAGCAGGACTCACAGGAATAGTAGGGATTTCACTAGGAGCTACAGAAATTCATGGAAATGTGGGTTACTATATCTATGATCACCAAAAAATAAACGGTTCTCTCTACCAGCGCATCTATGTACTCACCAAACTAGGAAAAGGGTTTAGATTAAAATTCTGTTTGAAATCACACATTGCCAGAGCAGAAACATTCGAACTAGGCTTAACTAAAGATTTATGGAAAAAGTAGAAAGAATACTCTTAGTGGTCATAGCCCTATTTATCCTTAATAGCTGTGACAAGGAGAATGCTCCCGAGTGCTTCCAAACTACTGGAAACCAGGGTTCACTGGCATACCTCCCTACAGAGGCTATCACCGAAATCATTCTCTATGATAACATAGGAATTAATCTAAAAAACTCAGGAAACGAGGACTCTAGCTTCACCCTTTCTGGAGGAGAGAATCTACTAAACGACATCTCATTCGAATTAGAGAATGGCGTGCTCACCATAACCAATGACAATAAATGTAACTGGTCCCGAAAATACAGCACTTTTCTACTAAACATCCAAAGCGACTCGCTCAGAAGAATATACAACTACGGCTCCGAAGGGGTAGTTATGGAGAATTTCAATTCTTCCCATTTTGTATTCGAACAGGAATCATCACTGGCAGATAACTACTTAGATTTCACTGGCGGAGAATTAAGAGTAAACTTCCACAGCTCTGCAGGTTTTGCAGAATTAACAGGAACTGCAGAGAATCTGTTTTTATACACCAATGGCGTAAGCTCCATAGATGGCTCAGGGATATTAAGTCCCTCTATATTCGCCAATAATTCTGGAAGAACCCAGATAATCACAGCTCCCACAGATTATATGTACGCCTACATTGGAGGGAGTGGTTCTATACTCTATAATAATCTATCGGTCAGTATCACTGCAGAAATAGTTGGTTCTGGAGAGCTAGTATACGCTTACTATTAAGAATACTTCCTTTAAACTGCTGTGAGCGACTAGTGAGTTTTTCCTACCCGAATAAAAGTACCTTTGTAGTATGAATTGGGAGCTTATTTTACTTACTATTTTACTTCTAGCTGTGGCATTCGCTGGTATAGCCATTAAGATCCTAGTAAAGAAAGACGGGGAGTTTACGGGAACCTGTGCGAGTAATAATCCTATGTTAAATGACACAGGGGAATCTTGCTCTATATGCGGAGCTAAGCCTAAAGAGCGTTGCAAAAATCCTGAAACTGATTCTCAGTAAGCTAAAACTCCTTCGAGGAAGCTTTAACCTAGTATATTTCTTGTTCAAAATCTAACCTGTTTACCATCCATAGAGATGAACTTAGAACTACCTTAGCTCTCCCATAAAAAGAATTCTATAAGAGTGAAAGTTACTACAAGTGAGCCCCGTGAAGTCCTAAAATCAGTATTCGGTTATGATCAGTTTAGAGATAAACAGGAGGCCATTATTCAAAACACTATTTCTGGAAAAGACAGCCTAGTGATAATGCCCACTGGTGGTGGTAAATCTTTCTGCTACCAAATCCCCGCGTTATGTATGGAAGGATTTACACTAGTGATTTCTCCGTTGATAGCCCTTATGAATGATCAGGTTATAGCGCTCCAAAACTCTGGCGTAAATGCCCAAGCCCTAAACAGCCAACTTTCTCCAGACCAGAAAAAAGAGCTTCTCCATGAGCTAGAGAGCGGAAAGATTAAATTGCTTTACGTTTCACCAGAAGTAGCTGTCCAGCAAAACTTCATTAATTACCTAGCCACATTACCTGTAAACTTAATAGCGGTAGATGAAGCACACTGTGTTTCTGTGTGGGGAAATGATTTCAGACCAGAATATGCACAGCTAGACAGATTGATTTCTAAGCTATCCAATGTGCCGCACATGGCACTTACAGCCACTGCAGACAGCGCCACACAAAAAGACATCTCTGAACGACTAGGCCTAAAAAACCCTCAACATTACCTCTCCAGTTTTGAAAGAGGAAATATTAGTTCAAGTGTATTGCCTGGTCAAGGGAGAATGAAAGAAATTCTCAACTTTCTATCTGCCCACCCCAATGAGGCAGGCATCATTTATACATTAAGTAGAAAATCTGCCGAGCAGGTAGCACTCAAGCTTCAGCAAGAAGGATATAATGCTGATTTTTACCATGGCAGAATGACTGCTGAAGCTAGAAATTCGGTTCAGAATGATTTTAAAAATGATGATGTACAAATAGTCTGCGCTACCATAGCCTTCGGAATGGGAATAGACAAATCTAATATTAGATGGGTTATTCATTACAACCTCCCTAAAAATCTCGAAGGATATTACCAGGAGATAGGGAGATCGGGAAGAGATGGTTCTCCAGCAGAAACACTCCTGTTTTTTAGTTATGGAGATGTGACTATCCTGCGTTCATTCATAGAAGATAGTGATGCTGACCCTACGTTTAAAGCAGTCCAGCGCGCCAAACTAGATAGAATACTAGAGTACTGCCAAGCCACTAGCTGCAGAACGAATGTAGTACTGAGTTACTTTGGTGAGCACAGAGAAAAACAATGTGGAAGGTGTGATATCTGCAGGAATCCCCCTAAGAAAATAGATGGAACTCTTCTTTCTCAAAAAGTACTTTCTGGAATAAAAAGATTAAAAGAAGCCGTACCTATTACTACGCTAGTAAATGTAATGAGAGGTGCCCAAAACCAAGAAGTTTTGGAAAATAACTACCACCAGATAAAAACATACGGAGCGTTAAAGGAAGTGGCCTACTTCGACTTATTTCAATACATCACACAACTAATTAATCAAGGTTTTTTAGAAATTGACTATACCAGTCATAGCCACCTAAAAGTAACCTCTATCGGAAAAACTGTTCTCTTTGAAGGGAAAACCGTAGAGCTCACTGTTCCATTGGATAAAAAAGACCAAGACCTGGACAAAAAGAAGAAACAAGATAAGAAGGTCGAATTTGAAGACTCGTTATTTGAGGCATTGCGCAGCTACAGAAAAAAACTAGCTAAAGCGCAAGGAGTGCCTGCTTATGCCGTATTTACAGACAAGTCACTTCAAGAGATCGCTGCTGAAAAGCCCATGACTATGGGAGCGTTTTCGGCTATTTCTGGCGTGGGTGATGCCAAGCTAAAAAAATACGGAAGACTATTTATAGATTACCTCCAAGATCAAGTTATTAAAACTGGAAAAGACGTAAACGTAAAGGGTAAGACTTTTGTAGAAACTCTACAGTTATACAATCAAGGGAAATCTATAGAAGAAATAGCCAAGGCTAGAAACTTAAATAAGAGTACCATTTTCAGTCATATAACCTCTCTTATAGAAAATGGTGAACCCCTCTCCCATGAAGGACTCGTTAACTCCGATATAAAAGGCCTAGTAGTTAATACTTGGAAAGAATTAAAAGAAACGGGTGAGCTAAAACCAATTTTCGATGCGTTAAAAGAAAAAGTTTCTTACGATCTGATTAAACTCTCTCTTGCCATCCACAGATCAAGTCTATGATTTTTTGTACTTGACAAACATGCTTATCCATAAACTTCTAGAAAGTCTAAAAATTGCTGGAAGTAATATGAGTAAAGTAACCACTCCTACAATTAGAAAAGTCCAAGGGTTATCTGAAAAGGTATAAGAAATAAGCCCGATAGCATTAAATGTAATTAACGCTACATAAACAGCTACCCAAATAGCCACTGTTAACCCGTAACTCACATATGAAGCTCCGAAATAAAACCCAGGTTCTCTTAGGAAATCTTCTTCACAGTGAGGACAGTTGTGATTGAAATCTGTGAATCCCTTGATTCTAAATGAACTTTTATTCACGAATAAATTTCCAGTCCTGCACTTTGGACATTTATTCCATATAACGGATCCTAAATTGGTTTTTTTCATAAACAGTAAAGGTACTTTATTAACTCAAGTTATGCTGTAATAAGTGGCACAATAGCTTTAGTTTAGACGTGCCTAAATATTTAATTAGGTTTACTAAATTAACGGTGCAATAATCAACAATGAATACCAGTCAAGAAAATTACTTAAAGGCTATTTATTCTCTTTCTGAAAAATCAGATTCAGAGTTTGTAAACACAAGTTCTATAGCGCATAAACTGGATATGAAGTCTGCCAGTGTTACAGAAATGCTAAAAAAGTTTGAGGTAAAGAAACTCGTAGAGTATAAGAAGTACAAAGGCGCCAAGCTATCTGAGAAAGGAAATCAAGCGGCTTTGAATATTATTAGAAAGCACAGATTATGGGAAGTGTTTCTGCTGAAAAAACTTCATTTTAAATGGGATGAAGTACACGAAATAGCAGAACAATTAGAGCATATACAATCCAGGGAGCTTACAGACAGATTAGATGACTTTTTAGAGAACCCCAGGTTCGACCCTCACGGTGATCCTATTCCAGATAAGCACGGTGTAATCACTGATAATAGAAGCACTTCTCTTCTATCTGAAATGGGGGTTAAAGAAACAGGCATTATGACTGGAGTTCAAGATAGCAGTTCTATATTCTTAAAATATTTAGAACGAATTAACATCACTCTTGGTCAGAGAATAGAAGTTTTAGACAAGATGGATTTTGACGGAAGCATGATACTGATAGCTGGTGAAAAGGAAGTCTCAATAAGTGCTCAAGCAGCGCAAAACATAATCATTAGAACAAACTAGCATGGAATAATTAGTTGAATTTTTCAAATCAATAAACCCTGTACTGGCTGCTTTTATAGCCTGCACCGCCACTTGGCTTTTAACAGGTGCAGCGTTAGTCTTCTTCTTTAAAGGAATGAAACGAATATGGCTAGATACCATGTTAGGCTTCACAGGAGGTGTTATGGTAGCTGCTAGTTGTTTTGGTTTACTAGGCCCTGCTATAGAAACTGTAGATGCAGAAGGGTTCGCTCAAGTAATGCCTGCTGTTATAGGGTTTATGGGAGGTGCCATCTTTATTTACGCCCTGGACAAAGTGTTACCTCATCTTCATATTAACTTTAAGCAGAGTGAGGCAGAAGGTGTTAAATCTACTTGGCATAGAACAACCTTACTCGTATCTGCCAGTACACTTCATAACATTCCCGAAGGACTAGCGGTAGGAGTACTATTTGTCGCTGCAGCAGGATACCCAGAAATGTTGACTGAGGCTATAATCATAACTATAGGAATAGGAATTCAAAATTTCCCTGAAGGAATAGCCGTATCCATGCCTTTAAGGAGAGAAGGTGTTTCGAGATTTAAAAGTTTTTGGTATGGACAACTCTCGGCTATAGTAGAGCCTGTGGCTGCTGTTATCGGAGCATTGGCGGTTACTATATTCGAACCTCTGCTTCCTTATGGTTTAGCGTTTGCTGCTGGAGCCATGATTTATGTGGTAGTAGAAGAGGTTATTCCAGAAACACAGCGAGATAAATACACCGATTTAGCGACTATAGGGTTTATGATCGGATTCGTACTTATGATGGCTCTGGATGTAGGCCTTGGATAAAATATTTCATTTTAATTGAGACCCGTTTGTGAGAAACACTATCTTACGTATACCTTAATTAAAATGTTATGCTTAAGTACTGTTTTGCGCAGTACTTGACCCTGCTTTTTAAAAAATTAATTTTCTCGATTTATAGCTCTTCAGCCAGACTACTTCGTGGACGTGTGTTTTTTATTCTGGGTCGAGACCTTTGCTACGCTAATGCCTATATATATTCTAAGAGAAGAGAATCAACTCTTCATTCTTTAAAGAGACCTTTTTTCTACGCCCTAATTCTATTGGTTACTCTGACCAATACTAACCAAACTATTAGCCAAACATATATTGATGAATCTGCTAACTTAAATTTCAATCACTCATTTGACGAAGCTAGTTTTGGAGCGGGATGTTCCTTTTACGACTTTAATAAAGATGGATTAGATGACTTAACCCTTCCAGGTTTAAATGGGAATGTCTCCTTTTTCAAAAACACTTCCAATGGATTTATAGAAGTCAATTATCTAAATCTGACCTCTATAGTATTAAGCATTGTATGGGTCGACTATGACAATGACGGAGATGCCGATATTTCCCTAACTGAAGAAGATGGCCTCTTTAGACTTTTTAGAAATAACGGTCAGTTTAACTTCCAAGAAGTCTCTTTAAACATCTCAGAGAATATTCCTACAGACAATTATGGTATTTCTTGGGCTGATTATGATGAAGATGGATTTTTAGACTTTTATATCTGCAGGTATGTAAACAATGCATTTGGGGAGGAAACAGTAACGAATTTACTGATTAAAAACAATGGTGATGGCACATTCGAAGATGTCACTATAGAAGCAGCAGTAGGAAATGGATATCAGCAAAGCTTCTCCAGTACTTGGGCCGATTTTAACAAGGATGGAAACATAGACCTTTATGTGGTGAATGATAGGCTTATGTGGCCAAATGTACTCTTCATAAACAACGGAGACGGCACGTTTACTGATACCTCAGTCTCTTCTAATTCTGACATTGCTGTTTTTGCCATGTCATCTACCGTAGGTGATGTGAATAATGATAATGACTTGGACATTTACGTTACCAATGACTCCCCCGGAAATCACTTGCTCGAGAATATAGACAATGGTATTTTTCAAGATCTATTCCCTAATTCAGGTGCCGAAGTCTACCAAAATTGCTGGGGAGCTAATTGGGTCGATTATGACAACGATGGCTGGAAAGACCTTTACGTATGCAGCTCTTTTCCTGGTGTAAGCGAGAATAATCTATTAGTAAATGATGGAACTGGAGATTTATCTAATTCTACAGATATAATCCCTATGAACAGTGAGAATTCCTATTCGGTTTCTAAAGGTGACTATAACAATGATGGGTTTTATGACCTATTAGTATTAAACAAAGCTCCCTCTAACTCCTTATTATTAAAAAACACTGGCAATAACACAAACGCTTTTGTGAAAATTTCTTTGGAAGGAACGGTTTCAAACAGAGATGCCGCAGGCACAGAAATCACCGTATTCGCTAATGACAACTCGTATTTTGATACTCAATTTTATGGAACTAATTTTTGCAGCCAAGATTCTCAACGACTAATATTTGGTATCGGAAATACGGCTCAAGTCGATTCCATCCATGTTTTATGGCCATCTGGTCTTGAAGAAACTCATTATAATATCGCCAATAATAGCTCAGCGAAATTCACAGAAGGAGAAACTCTTCAAGCATCAATTCAAATTCTTAACAGTTTAGAATTATGCCCAGGGGATATTACAGAGCTGGGAGTAAGCATCGAAGCAGATAGTGTTATTTGGAGTACTACCACTAATTCCATTTCAATAGAGGTTTCTGAACCAGGAACGTATTGGGCTACGGCCTATTCTAACGGAGGTATACCAACTAACACTGATACTGTTACAGTTGTTACTGCAGACTTTCCATTAGTTCAAGAAATAATAACAACTGACATTACGTGTAATGGACAGTCCAACGGGCAAGCCGTAATAGAATTCTTATTGCCCCAAAATGAAGAACAATATTATTATACAATTCCCAACCTAAGTCCCGGGTATTTCAATCATCCACTACTGATCGAGGACCTCTGCCCTATTCAAATCGAATATACGGTTATCCAGCCTGCTCCATTATTTACAGACATTGATATCCTATATCTTCCCTGTGACTCCAGTGATTTAGGGAGTATCGCAGTTACTTCATATGGAGGTTCTTTTCCCTATACCTATTCTGTCCCTAATTTAGACTCTATAGCAGTTGGTGATAACACGTTAGTTACCATGGATAATAATAATTGTACTTCAGAAACTCCATTTTATTTAGAATTAGCCCCAGAGCTAGAATACTCCTTAGATATTACAGATCAAGCGGAGGGTTATTTAGGGTCTGTAGAATTAATTGTTCTTTCTGGAGTGTTACAAATCGCTCAAGTATTAGATGAAAACAACTCAGAAATAGCCGAAGCTGAACTACCAGCAGGATCTTACACCATTATTATTTCAAATGAGTATGGATGTGAAACTGAAGATACTTTTATAGTAGACTTTATTTCAAACATAACTGACCTAAACAACGAATCTCTCATAGAGATTTACCCTAATCCATTTACAAATCAACTAATTATTCCAAGACAAAAAACAAAATCTAAAGTCCTCATATTATCTGTTAGCGGGGAAATAGTGCATCAGCAATTTTTTACTCCTAAAGAAAATTTCATTTTAGATTTATCTCATTTAGCATCGGCTATTTACGTACTGCATATTTCAAACACTGAAATAGTCAGGAAATTTAGGATAGTCAAAATTTAGAAAATAGTATCAACCCAATTTCTTCAAAAAACACAAAATAGAACAGTAAATCCATCCCGAACATTGAACTAATAAAACGATAAAACAGAAATTATCAGTCAAGAATAACCAGAATTAAAACAATAAAACATTTCAAAATAAAGAAGTAAATACATTTTTAGATCATTTTTTTTAAATGCTAACCTTAACCAACTATAATGCATAACAGTAAAAGCACTCTAATTCTGTGTACTATGTTGTTCTTCTTTTGTGCTTCCCTAGCTCAAGTTTTTCAACAAACAGAAAACGAATTTACTATTGACCATTCCTATTTAGGAGGGTACCTTGGAGGGGGCGTATCTACTTTCGATTTTAATAATGATGGGCTTGATGACCTTACTCTGCCTAGCGGAGAATCAGGTTCCATGTTTCTATTAAATAACGGTGATACTTTTGAAGCTCAAGAGTTTATAGTCCTTGCCACATCCGTAAGAAGCCTTATTTGGGTAGATTATGATAATGACGGAGATAATGACATTTCACTCACAGAACAAGAGGGTCTGTTTAGGTTGTTTACTAATGATGGTGATTTTAATTTCGAAGAAGTGGACTTTGGAATAGCCGATAATACTCCCACGTTTAATTCGGGTATTTCATGGGGAGATTATGATAATGATGGACTATTAGATGCTTACATAACACGCTATCCAAACATATATGCAGGAGAGATAGAAGATAAAACAAATCTTCTAATTAAGAATTTAGGAAACGATTTATTCCTTGATGTTACTGATGATCTCGATGTAGGAAATGGACTTAAACATTCTTTCATTTCTACCTGGGTAGATCTAGATAATGATAACGATCTGGATTTATATGTAGTAAATGATCGATTCGAATTTCCAAATGCTACGTTTCTAAATAACTCTGACGGAACATTTACCGAAGTCACCGATATAAATGGAGCAGATTTGGCTGTCCTAGCCATGACTTCTACCATTGATGATTATGATAATGATTCAGATTTTGACATTTACTGTACGAACACTTTTACTGGGAATCATTTATTACAGAATGATGGCTCAGGAATGTTTACGGACCTTTTCGGAAACAGCGGGCCAGAACTGTTTCGCTTCTCTTGGGGAGCTAACTGGATAGACTATCAAAACAATGGATGGAAAGACCTATTTGTATCTGTAGGAGAATCTAATAGTGATAACTCAAACGCGTTTTTCTCTAATAACCAATCAGGTGGTTTTAATAACCTTAGTTCAATGCTTTTGGATTCAGAGTCTAGAGATTCACATGGATGTGCCAAGGGTGATTTCAATAGTGATGGGTTGTATGATTTGGTTATAAGCAATGAAGCTCCAGATTACTCCAGAGTACTCCTGAACCATTCTGGAACCACCAATAACCACATTAAAGTAACACTGGAAGGTGTTTACTCCAATAAGAATGCAGTAGGAAGTAAAATCAATGCTTTCGTTAACGGCTCAGTGCAAACCTATTTCACCACCTGTGGGAGTAACTACATAAGCCAAGATTCTCAGCATATGATAATAGGCATGGCTCAGAATGAACAAGTCGATTCATTAACTATAACATGGCCATCAGGACTTAGAGAGACTCATTATAATATTCCTCTTGGCAGCTCTCTGCAGTTTCTAGAAGGAGAAACTATTCAAGCTCATATTATCTCTTCTGAAGGTTTTTCAATCTGTCCAGGAGAAACCATCACTCTAGAACTAGACATAAACAGTCTTTCTGTAACATGGAATGATTCGGACATTACCTCTAGCTTAGAAATTACAGAAGCAGGGGATTACTGGGCTTATTGTAATCTGGCTGATGGCGTAAATATCCCAACAGACACCATCACTATTACCGAAAGTAATTCGGCCAGCTTAGAAGCTTCTATTATTACAGATGTCAGCTGTTTCGGGGTAGATAATGGAGAAGCCACTTTCCATTTTTCCACTACTCAAGGAGATTCTGTTTTTGATCACACCATCTCTGAGCTCTACTCTGGATATTATAATCATATTATAGAGTTAGAGGGGCTTTGCAACGCGCAAGTAAAATACTCAATAGACCAGCCGCCACCCATTTTTACTGAAATCACATCTATTGATTACCCGTGTTCTGAGGAAGAACTAGGCTCTGTAATAGCCACCTCATTTGGTGGTGTGCTCCCTTACGAATATGGGCAGTTAGACTCTCTTACTTATGGTGTAAATGTAATTAGTACCACCGATGCTAACGGGTGTGATTATTCATTTGATTTCTATTTAGATGTCGCTCCTCAAACAGATTTAGAACTTGAGATAACAAACCAAATCGACTCTGACTTTGGCAGTGTTACAACTACAAATCCAGGAATAGTGATGGTCGATATAATTGGTTTAGACTCTACTACACATAATGCGAATGAATTAGTGGCTGGAACTTACAATTTGGTGTATTTAGATTCGTACGGCTGTAGTTACAATGAGGAATTCACAGTAGAATTAGTAAATGGTCTTCAGGAATTCAAGCATGCTAAAACTCCTTCCTTATATCCCAACCCGTGCTCTGATGTTCTGCACCTGAACAATTTTGACTCTTCCTCCAACATAACTATATGTTCTGCTATGGGGAAAGAACTAAAATCAATACCTAAATCCGAAATACTAGCCAATCGAATCGACTTCTCAAACTTTAAAACGGGCATTTACATCATTAAATTCAATAAGAACCAAGAGACAATTACTAGAAAAATTATTAAAATTTAGAAATGGAGAGCAGCTACCAGAATTACATTCCTGAAAATTTGCCCACCATTTCTTGCCAATTATTTAAGACTCTTATTCTTTCATGGGTAATCCTAGAGCTATTTAGCCTAAAAATAATTGGTCAGAATTTCGAAAACCGATCTGCAGAGCTAGGTATTATTCATTCATTTTCAAGTGACAATGAATATGGCGCAGGAGTAAGTTGTGTAGACTTTAATCTAGACGGACTAGATGACATAACACTTCCCTCTGAAGACTCTACCTTATTCTTTTTTCAAAATACTGGCGATTCTTTTATTAAACTAGACTTAATAGATTGCGTGTTTGGTGAGGTGAAGTCTGTTTGTTGGGTAGATTTCGATAACGATTCTGACTTAGATTTATCTTTAACTGAGTATAATGGTAGTTTGTTTTTATTCGAGAATATTGGAGATTTAGAGCTTATAGATATTACAGACAGTACTCTTCTTACTAATGAGTCTTGTCATAACTTCGGCCGCAGCTGGGTAGACATCAACCAAGACGGATTCTTAGATGTATATCTTAATCGATATTTTTACGGGCAGGACTGCTCAGATTACGGCAGTGAAAATTTACTTTTTGTAAATAATGGTGATAACACTTTTACTGAGAGAGCAAGCGAGTTCGGTATTAGTGATGGAGATAAAATGAGTTTTCAATCATCATTCTACGATTATGATAAAGACGGACTATTAGACTTACACATCATAAATGACAGGTTTTATGAAAATTCTCTCTATAGAAATACTGGATTAGGATATTTTGAAGATGTTTCGGAAGCTGCAGGCGTAAACCTGATACAAGATGCTATGACCAATACTATCTTCGACTTCAACCTTGACGGTTTTCATGACATTTATTTCACCAATACCTGGCCTAACGGCAATCATTTATTAGTTTATAATCCTGAAACAGAATCCTATGAAGACCAGTTTCCTGATTTTGGAGCAGAGAGCTATTTATTTAATTGGGGAGCTATACCTATCGACTATGATAATGATAAATTCACAGATTTAGCCATTTCTTCAGGTGCAGGCTGCGGAACAGGATGTTCTAATTTACTCTATAGAAATACTGGAAATTCCTTCTCCCAGACTCCTAATAATTTTAATGAGGAAGCTTCTACTTCATATGGTGTGGCCAAAGGTGATTTTAACTCAGATGGGTTTTACGATATTACATTTCTAAATGAAGCCCCGTCCAATACTGATGTTTATATCAATGCTGGGAATAGCAAAAAATGGGTGAAAGTTAATTTTTCTGGAGCTTGTAACAATTTTTTTGGAGTAGGAGTTCAATATGAATACTTCATGAGTGGAGTGGCCACTGTAAATACAGTTTTCGCAGGTTCTAATTTCCTATCCCAAGACAGTTACACCCACATCTTAGGCATGGGTAATGAAAGCTCTATAGACAGCATATCCATTCATTGGACCTCCGGTTTAACTGAGACTCACTCTAGCCTCTCTCCTTTTGAAACGCACTCCTTTAAAGAAGGACAAACTTTTGACACAAGCCTGAACCAAGGAGATTCAGTATATATCTGTTCTGATGAAGAAATTGAAATCGAGAGTACTACTCAATACCTAAACACCATCTGGAATAATGGAGAAAACACATCCTCACTTACTATAAATACTCCTGGTGCGTATTATGCCTATTTGGAAGTAGAACCAGGTATAAACATCTGCTCTGACACCATATTAGTATTACTCAAACCTGATATCACATTGAATTCTATAGAAACCCAAGACCCTTTATGTTTTGGTTCGGATAATGGCTCCGCAATACTTACTCATAATGACTCCTTATAAAATCCGGTAATTTCGTCATATGGTAACTTAACAAATGGAGTCTCAACTCTTACTGTGACCGATAATTTCCTCTGTTCCATAATTGTGTCAGTCGAGTTATCCTCACCAGCTCCTATCTTCTCTTATGCCGAGTCTATTTCACTGCCGTGTGATAGTTCTGATGTGGGAGAAGTAGAATTATTCTCAATTGGTGGAACAGCTCCTTATGTATATTCTATAGAGGACTTGAGTGCCATTCCCTTTGGTGAAAACACTATTATCACTTCAGATACCAATGGATGTATTTACCCTTTTGATTTCTTTTTAGATTTAGCTCCGCCCATAAATATAGAGTTAGAGATTACTGATCAAATAGGCGTTGACCTCGGCAGTGTAGATATTCTGAATAACTCCGAAGTCACTCTCATAGATATCCTGAATGAAGAAAACATCTCACAGGAGCCTGAAAGTTTAACTGCCGGTAACTATACGATCACTTACTCAGATGAAAATGGATGTGAATATTCAGAAGTGTTCTTTGTAGCAGCTATAAATTCTACTGGTGAGTCTCTGATGAGGGAATCTATAGAACTCTATCCGAATCCGTGCACCACAGTTTTATACATAAAAAGCAACCACTCCAACCTCACTATCAGCATTTACTCAGCTCAGGGAAAGGAGCTCATGAGTAAAAATGAGCTCTCAACGAATACCAATGCTATAGACTTAACCGAATTGAGTTCTGGCATCTACTTTATTCAAATTAAAGAGAATCAAGAGATATTTACTAGAAAGATAATTAAGGATTAATTGGGTAGTTTGATGATTTTCTCAGATTTAAGAATACTCGAATCATTTAAAAAGTTTAGGTAATATGTCCCGGGAGACAGATGAGCTAACTCATCAGAAAGCGCTAAAGCTGCAGCATTATCTCCTATTACTAGCCAACTAGTTTCATAAACTAATTTAGCACTAGTATCATATAATTTCAATCCATTTACTTCAGAATTTCCAACTAGAATAGTTAGACATTCGAAGAATGGATTAGGATAAATCAAAATACCAGAATTAGAGAAGTTTTTATGATCAGACAGACTCTCGTAAGCTTTAAAAAAGTCGGGGATTCCATATCCTAAAGAATCATTAGGGGCGTTTATTAAATGAGAACTAGACTCTATGGCGCTTATTATTTCCATATTAGATTTCTCAGGAAAAGCCTGCCATAAACATGCCGCTAAACCAGCGATAATAGGAGAACTAAAGCTAGTTCCATTTCCCCTTTTTATACCTTCAGTTAAATCTGCATAAACGGTTTGGTAACCTACTCCACATACATTGGGCTTTACATCTCCATCAAAACTTGGCCCTCTGCTGCTAAACCAAGCATACTCCCCTTTATCCGAAACTGCTCCCACTGCTAAAATACTATCTGCATCAGCTGGCGCTCCTATATAATACCATGAGTCATCTCCGCTATTTCCTGCACTATTTACGATGAGCATTCCTTTGGAAGCTGCTATATCTGCCGCTTGAGAAATTCTAGTCGTATTTCCATCCATATCTTCATAAGAATGATTGTTCTCTTCTAAATCAAATGTAGTGTAGCCCAGAGAAGAGTTAACCACTTGAATCCCTATAGAATCAGCCATTTCTGCAGCTCTAATCCAGTTATCTTCTTCTGTAACATGCTCGCTAGAGCCATCTTCTGTTCTAAATAAATAATAGTCTGCCTCTGGAGCAGAACCTATAATGGAATCAGTCATAAAGGCTGTCATTATACTTAAAACTGATTTTCCATGGTTCCCTCCATTTAGCACACTGTTATCATCATCTACTACATCATACTGAAACTTAAGTCGGTCTTCATCTCTTAATTTAGAAAAGGCTCCTAAATAATTAACTCCTGAGAAACCAGAATCAAAGACTCCTACTTTAATTCCATTTCCTCTCAGTCCTATTTCATGCAAAAGGTGTCCGTTATGAATAGCTATCTGTGCGTAGGATGGCCCGTAAATAGTGGAAATACTTTCTGAAGAACTCTTCTCAGTAACCGTGTGCTTAATGATTAGCTTCTCATCTATTACGGTTTGTACTGATTTCACTTGCCAAACATTATCAAGCGCGGAAATCAAGGGTAACACCGTCTCTAAATAAGATGAATCCACTAGCTGAATGGTAACAGCATTAAACCACTTAGAGCTGTGTTTTATAAGTACTCCTTCCAGAGAACTAAGAGCCTCTATATAAAATGGATTTACCGGTAAATCTGTTTGATCTATAGCTATCCCATTTTTCATTCTTAACGAAATGGCCGACTCAGAAAGATACTCCGAAGGATTAGAAATAGTGTATGGCGAGTTATCCTTATCTGTAAACTGCACCCAATATTTAAGTGGCGCTGTCTGTGAATAAGAACAACACGAGACAAAAACAAAACCTATAAAAATGAGAATTCGCATAGAATCAAAAATAATAGTAATACATCACTAATACAGCGCTAATAGATCAAACCCTATAGCACGAAATTACTATCGCTCCGTGATCACACCATCTTCATAGAATTCTTTTTTAAGAATGGTCCCGTCTTCATTATAATAGATAATCTCTCCCTCTAGCTTTCCCATTCTATACTCTCCTTCCCTTTTTAACTGGGTGTTTTCTAAAGACTCTTTAAACTCTATAGCTTGGCCTGATTCAGTAGGAATAATTTCTCTCCTCACAAAATCACCTCGGTTATAGAATTCCTCAAAAGGACCATTAATTTTCCCATGTTTATATTCATGGTACGACTTAGGAATACCTGACTCATAAAACTCTTCTATTTCTCCGTTTTCAAACTTTCTTCTAACCTCTACTCCTAAATCATCGTAAAGTACCTTTAGCTTTAATCTTCCATCATCTAAATAATACCTCCATTCTCCGATAGCTAAGTCATTTTTCAGCTCGCCTTCATAAATTTTAATCCTAGGTGCTTGGTAAGCTACTATTTGACCATGTTGTTTTCCATACACATAAGTTCCTTCACCTTTTAGAGAACCATTCTCAAAAAACTCCTTCCATGGTCCGTTTAATTCAGCTTTGGTATAGGTCATATCCTTAGCTAGCTGACCATTCTTATAGTAGATTTTACTTTGTCCATCCAAAACGTCATCGGTGTAATTTTCTTCAGCAGCTAAAACTCCATTTTCATCATACATCATCCATAAGCCTGTTTTTTTCTGGGTTGTATATGAGCCTACAGAAACTACAGAACCATTTTTTCTATACGAAATGGCGTCAGAAGTAAGGTCGTCTTTATGCGTAGCAATAGTCATTACCTCTCCACCTTGATAATAATAAACGAACTCGCCTACTGGAGTGCCATTTTTAAACTGACCGATATAGTAGACCTGTCCTTCCTCGTAGACTCTCATCCATCTGCCTTGTTTCTTTCCTGCGTTATCTGTAACATTATAGTCTGTTCCATAAATACCTGAAGGTATAGAGTCGGACTGTCCGTTAACCGAGCTAACTGTTAGTATGAGTGATAGAAACAGGAATAGTAATGTGGTGTATTTCATTGTAAAATTCTAAAAAGTCAAAGCTAAAACAATTATAGTGCCGCTAATAGTGTATGGTAAAAAAAATAAACGCTCTGCGATTGTTAATTTCTCTTGAATTAAGAACCTTTTTTGGGTGATGTAATATGCATTGCAAAGCGTAAATTTGCAGACAATTAAAGAAAATAAAACAGATCACACACATGTCATCCAATAAAACAAAAGTAACAGTAGTAGGTGCTGGAGCAGTAGGTGCTAGTTGCGCTGAATATATTGCTATCAAAAATTTCGCATCAGAAGTGGTTCTTCTTGATATCAAAGAAGGTTTCGCAGAAGGAAAAGCTATGGACCTAATGCAAACGGCTTCATTAAACAGTTTTGATACTAGAATAATAGGTTCTACTAATGATTACACAAAAACAGCAGACTCTGACATTTGTGTTATTACTTCTGGAATTCCTAGAAAACCTGGTATGACTAGAGAGGAGCTTATAGGAATCAATGCTGGAATAGTGAAATCTGTTTGTGAAAGCTTAATTAAGCATTCACCAAACACGATAATCATAGTGGTTTCAAACCCTATGGATACTATGACTTACTTAGCTCACCAAGTAACAGGTTTACCTAAAAACAGAATTATAGGAATGGGTGGAGCTTTAGATTCTGCTCGATTCAAGTACCGTTTAGCTGAGGCACTGGAATGTCCTATTTCAGATATAGATGGTATGGTTATAGGAGGACACTCTGATAAAGGAATGGTTCCATTAACTGCTCATGCTACTAGAAACAGTATTAAGGTTTCTGAATTTATTTCAGACGAGAGACTTAGTCAAGTAAAAGAAGATACTAAAGTGGGTGGTGCTACTTTAACCAAATTATTAGGGACTTCTGCATGGTACGCTCCAGGAGCAGCTGTTTCTGGATTGGTTCAGGCTATCGCTTGTGATCAGAAGAAAATGTTCCCTTGTTCAGTTTTACTGGAAGGTGAATATGGTCTTTCTGGATTATGTATCGGAGTTCCTGTGATTTTAGGGGCTAATGGTATAGAGAAGATTGTAGAAATTGAACTTTCTGATGCTGAAAAAGCACATCTTTTAGAATCTGCTGAAGGTGTTAAGAAAACAAATGCACTTCTAGCTTAAGAAGACTTCTCTAATTAATATTACACACAACAAAAAGTCCAGTGAAGCTAGCTTCACTGGACTTTTTTATTTCTTTTAAAAAGACTCTGACTAATCGAGTCAATTTACATTCTTACACAGCTACATTAAATTCTCTCAGCGCATCATTTAAAGAGGTTTTCAAATCTGTACTCTCTTTTCTCTGTCCTATGATAAGCGCTGCAGGAACATTGTAAGTGCCTGAAGGAAATTCTTTGGCATAACTCCCAGGAATCACTACCGAACGCTCAGGAACCTCTCCTCTATAAATAACCGGTTTTTCACCAGTTACATCTATAATCCGAGTGCTCTTGGTTAATACTACATTAGCACCTAAGACAGCCCCTTTTCTTATTCTTACACCTTCTACGACTATACTTCTGCTTCCTATAAATGCTCCATCTTCTATGATTACTGGTGCGGCTTGTAGAGGCTCTAATACTCCTCCTATTCCCACTCCACCACTAAGGTGTACATTCTTTCCTATTTGTGCACATGAACCTACTGTAGCCCATGTATCCACCATCGTTCCCGACTCTACATAAGCGCCTATATTGATATAACTAGGCATCATTATTACGCCTGCTTCTAAAAAAGATCCATATCTAGCTATGGCATGTGGAACTACTCTTACGCCTAACTCGGCATAATTTTTCTTCAGTGGAATTTTATCATGAAACTCAAAAGGTCCTACTTCTATCGTTTTCATTTCTGCTATTGGAAAGTAAAGAACTACAGCTTTCTTCACCCATTCGTTCACTTTCCAGTCATCTCCATCTGGCTCTGCTACTCTTATCTTCCCTAGATCTAAGTCGTTTATGACCTCTAGAATAGTCCCTTTTACTTCTTCATTTTTAATAAGCTCTCTATTCTTCCAAGCCTTATTTATAATTTCTTTTCTACTGTCCATTACGATTATGGTTTAATTTGCGTTGCAACGCACAAATATACTTTTCCAATAACAATAACATGCCAAAATTATTAGCCATAGACTACGGAAGTAAAAGAACAGGAATAGCTGTGACAGATGAGTTACAAATAATAGCTAGCGGACTTACCGCAGTGGACACTAAAGAGCTCTATGATTTTATAAAAGAATATGTAGCTAAGAATAAGGTAGAAGCCATTATAGTAGGGCAAATGACCAACTACGATGGGTCTGAAACTCATAACACTAAACCTAGTAATGAGTTCGCTCGGTCTTTAGAAAAAAAGTATCCTGAAATTAGAATAGAGAGAGAGGATGAATCTTTTACCTCTAGGGAATCTATGCAAGCTATGATTCAAGCTGGTGTGCCTAAAATGAAAAGAAGGGATAAAAAATTAGTCGACAAAATATCTGCTACTATAATTCTTCAGCGCTATATGGAACGAATGGGTATTTAACTACCTTTTAAATACCTCTATAGTTTTCTCTTTTTTAATCAAATCAGTGAACTTCCCTTGAAACCTCGTAGCTCTTACGATGTGATTATCTATCCAGTGGTAATTCCCTCCTCTTGGCTTGTTCATAAGCAACCCATGATATTTAAATCCATGCTTCTCCAACCACGCCTCTGTTACCTCACGTGTTTCTTCTGTTCTAGAAGTGAAAAAAGTAATTACGTGTCCTTCATCATACCACTTATTGAGTATTCCTAAAGCATCTGGAAAAGGCTCACAACTTACCATTCTTTCAGGCTCTTCATTGGGAACATCCTCTGTAACGGTTCCGTCAATATCGATTAGATAATTCTTTATTTCATCAGATAATTGAGGACTTATCGTTTCCCCATTCTCGTCAAAAGTGGCTTGTAAATTTGTTTCGTTCATGGCTGTTTAAAGTTACTAAAAAAATAGGATGTGTAGATTACACACTTAGCTTAATTATCCATTAGTATGAACATATAACTTAGGAGTAAAATCGTCTTCTGAAATAGAAATTTTCTCTATAAAATCTTCTATGCTGATATGGTTTAGGAGGCTCAAAAAATTGATTGTTCTCTCGTTTAGTTTTCCTCCTGGAGTAACTGAATCATGGAGCTTTTCTAACTGACTGAACTTATTTGAGTTTTTAGATTTAATAGACTTTTCTAATTTGCTCTGAATTTGGTTCAATGAATTTTCTAAACCCTTCTTAACGCCTAGCATTTTCCCTTCTAATGTAGGGTCTTCATTAATCACTTTACGGGTTAGACCGTCTAGCCTGCTTATTATATCTGTTGAATCATCTTTCAAATCAACCTTTACCAATTCACCAGCCACCGATTTTAGCAGCTCTTCTTTTCTAGTGAGTAAATCACTCGCTTTAAGAGAGAATTCATCTAATAACTCTGTTTGTTTTTTGGACAAAAATAGATGGCTATTTCTTAATTGAAGAATAGGAAAGTCTACTTCAAACTCCTTGAATACAGATTTTAACTGTAACCAATATGCTATTTCTCCAGGACCACCAATAGTCATTAAATTAGGAAGAATAAACTCTTGATACAAAGGCCTAAATGCCGCATTCGGACTAAATCTTTCAGGGAAATTAGTTACTTCCAATTCCAACTCTTCCCAATTCCAGGACTGTTCTCCATCTAGTTCACTCCATTTATCTTTCTCTCTAACTATTCGGTTTCTTGAAGAGCCTTTAAGGTAAAACAAATTAATTTCTCGAGGGTTAACTTGAGCATGATACCCTAATCCTTTAAGCTCTTTATTCGTGCGGTTCATCTTCTCAAAAACAGCGCTCTCCTTAAGCTCCTTTAGAAGTAATGGAATGAAATGTTTTTTTAACTCTGCGTTATCAGCGTCCATAACCACTATTCCTTCCTTAGGAAAGAGTAAATGAACCATTCTCCTAGTGGCCTCTGCCAAGGTCTCTGAGGAGTTATAAATTTCAGTAATCTGTTCTACTATGTTCTTAGTCGCTGGGCTATTCTCGAAAAGACCTTTTACATTATCACCTAAAGCATCAATACCTTGAGTATTCATTCTTCCAGTAGCTCCTTTTTGAGAAGTCTGCCATTCTCTTTTTTGGTTAAAAAGATGAATGTGATTGATCTCTTCTAAATCATGGTCTTCAGTAGCCATCCAGTAAACAGGAACGAAGTTGTACCCAGGAAATAGCTGTTTAAGCTGAGCTGACAGTTTTATCGTTTGAGCAATCTTAAGAATAAAATATAGCGGACCCGTAAATAAGTTTAATTGATGTCCTGTAGTTACTGTAAACGTTCGAGAATCGCTTAAGAGATTAATGTTATCTATAACTGGCTGGGAGGCTTCTCCATCGGAATAGTCGGAGAGAATAGATGAGGATAAACTTTTTCTGATTTCAGGTGACAGAAACTTCATTTCCATCATAGACTCTATCTTTTCCTTAGATGGAAACCCTTCCGAAAAATCTTCTATTTTCTTATCTTGAAGAAGATAGTCAACAATGATTTTTTTAAAAATCGGTAAATCTTTGAGGTTTACTGAATAATTCATCCGGCAAAAATAATCGAATGATTAGTGGAAAGGATAAAACTATCTTATCAAATGAATAGTGCCTGATTCTTCAGCGGAAATATCATTTCCTTCTTTGTCTTTTTTAGAGTACTTAACACGCCAAACATATATGCCATTCGGACAAGATTTTCCGCTGCATTTACCATCCCATTCTGGATTTCCATTTTTTGCATAGTAAATCTGTTTTCCCCATCTGTCAAAGACAGTGATAGTGAAGTCAATGTTTTTCTGTCCTACTATTATTGAAAATGTATCATTATTTCCATTGCCATCAGGTGTAAATGCATTTGGAACAAAAAACGGAAACTCACTGTCCACTTCTGGTTCTATATCACTCGCAATATCTCGATCATCTTCGGCTTGTAAAAACTCTAACGGAATGTTTTCCATAGAGAAATTATCTACGAAATAATACGCATAATCAGCTAAGCTAGAGTTTCCTTCCATAAACTCAATATCTAAGTCAGAGTCATCATTGAAGACCCCCAGAGTTAACCATTCTAAAGGGGAGTGGGCTATAAAACTAAACGATACTTTTTCCCAACCTCTGTCGTACATTACCTCAAAGGATTCAAAGTATGGAGTGGCACTAATAGGTTCATTACTTGTTTGTGTAAGCTGGGCATTACTCAGACAGACTCCTAGCTGAGAAACTCCCAATCCTGAAAGTGAATAATTATAAACCTCTCCATTGGTAATGTTAAATGATACGTTATACTTTCTTCCTGGAATTGTTGGACTTGAAAGCTTCACTGATAAATACTCTCTATAATTAGATCCGTTTTTTCCAGCAGCTACAAATCCCATTAATGCATTTCCTGAATACGGAAAAACTTCAGCGACACTCGTTACAGGCAAATCACCCAATAATGAGGCGTTTGTATGATAAAAGTCTGGGTCTGAATCTGAGCTTGAACAATTAGTCCATTGGTCACATAAGGCAAACTGGCCTAAATCGTTAGGAAGAGAACTGTATAATTCAAAACTAGGATTTGGTATTAAATTTTGACCAAACCCAATCAGTGTAGAAAATATCGCTACTAATATGAGAAGTATTCTTTTCATTCTATAACACGTAAAAATAGAGGATTAACTTGGTCTAGGCAAAATTTCAACATCTCTTTTTCAAAAAAAATATGTGGAAAACAGGGGAATAAGTTAAGCCCTCACGCTTGAGAGCTTAACTACCTTAACCAAAACAACTAATTATGATTTTCTAAGCTCTGTGAAACTTTGCAGGTTTACGAGTTTTTAGAAAGCGAGAATGAATCTCTGTTTATTAAGACGGGATTATTTAAAGCTTATTGTAGGACTTAAAAAATAAATTTAGCCCCTAAGCCTAAAAAGACAGCATTTCTACTGACTCTCAAAGGAGTATCTTTTTTGAAAATATTCGATAAATTTTTACGGTAACCTGACTGAACGAAAAATCCTATGTTGGAACTTAAAGGAATCTCATAGCTTACACCTCCTTGAACAGAGAGGTTTACAGCGCTTTCATTCAAATCACTCGTGCTATGCTCTACTAAATCTTTTCCCTTTAATGTAGAAATAGTTGAAGTATTAGAACCTATTAATAGCCCAGGAATAAGGATAGCGCCTAGTCTCAGAGAAGATTTATTTTTGGGGTTTAGTAAATTAAAACTAAAACCTAGAGATAACTCCAAATAAGACTGCTGATATTCCTCTGAGATTATATTTAAGGCCAAGGTATCCCTCTCCTCTCCAAGTTCTGTTCTTATAAGAGTCACCTGACAAAACTCTCCTTTGAAAGGAGAATAAAATTCATATAGACTGTCATCTAATTGATCATTCAGTCTAAAACAATCTTGACTCCAAGAAGTATAATTCAATCCAGTGCTTAGTGAAAATCTATCTTTATCTAAAACTATAGCGCTAATAAAAAGAGATGAATAATTCCCTGTAGCAGGATTACTGTCTATAAATTCGTCTAAGGAAGTATATGAATCAGATGCTTCAATAGAGTTAAAACTAATCCCTTGGTTAAAAGAAACAGTTAGAGAAAGAGGTTTTTTTTCTTTGGTCATGGAATCCTCTTCTAACACTAGCGATTGGGAGTCTTCTAACTTCTCCACTACCTGAATCTCTATAGTAATTCCATCTATAATTATAGTATCCTTCTCTAATTCTAATCCGGCAAATAAAAAGTTAGATAAACTAAAAAAAACCATCACCAAGATAGTTTTCTTAATTCGCTCTATCGGAGCTATTATATTTTCAACGTGCTGCTTCACCAAATAATCGAATGTTTAAAATTCTGCTAAATATCTATTATTTTTTCTTAGTGCTTATGGTAAGAGCCCCTTTCTTATCACTATCTAAAGATAAAAGCCTCATAAACTCATTTGCTGGTTCAACTCTAGAGTTACTAAGTGAAATTTTTTCTCTAACATCTACTTCTGTTTCCTCGGCTATGGTTTTATCCTTAATAGTTTCTGAACTATTTTCTAATTCTTCAACGAATTCAATTTCTTCAGCTATTAAAATCTCTTCTAATTCATCCACTAGCTCAATAGGCAAAATTATTTCGGAGGTAATGTTAATAATTGCCGTTCTATTCAATGCTTTCTCCAAGAGAACAGGCTGAACAACCTCTGCTTTTTCTAATTCTTTGGAAGGTTGAATTGTTGAAATAAGTTCATTTTCTTGAATCGGGTCATCTGGTAAAACAGAAGCAGTATTGGAAATAATATCTGGTGTAACGTTTACCTCTGCCGTTTCAGTGGGGTAGACTCCTAAGATAGCCAATGCTACCAAACCTGACATGAGAGCCAAATAGAACACATTAAGTCGTGTAGGATCCCAAGTTAGTAAACTCATTCTCCCTAAGTCAAGCTGAACTTTCTTATACACACTCTCAGGAGCGCTGACAGAAAAGTCACTAAAAGCATCTTTATAAAGCTGGGTTATGTTATCTTCTTTTTTCATTCTATTTCTAATGGAATCTTAATTCTCGAAAGTTCATTTAGCTTTGTTTGAAGAAGCTTTTTTGCTCTACTTAATTGAGATTTCGATGTGTTAATATCTACCCCTAACTGTTCTGCTATTTCTTTATGCTTATACCCTTCTATCACATAAAGGTTAAACACTGTTCTATAGCCATTAGGAAGTTCGTTTATCGTATTCAATAATTCCTCTTTGGTAAACTCACACTCTGTGAAGAGTTCACTTTCAGATGAGGCCACTCCTATTTCACTTACATCATCATGATAAGCATGCTTTTTCATTTTTCGGTAGTAAGTAATGGCAGTGTTGATCATAATCCTCCTTATCCACCCTTCGAAAGACCTACCTTCACTATACATCTGCATGTTTTTGTAAATCTTAACTAACCCTTCTTGAAGCACATCTTCTGCCTCGAACCTGTTCTTTGTGTATCGTAAGCAAACTCCAAATAACAGTCCGTTATAAGTAGTGAAAAAAGCATCCTGTGCCTTTCTCTCTTTCTTAATACAACCTTCTATGATTTGAGCTTCGTTCACTAATTTTTCGTTCTTGATTAATAGACTTTCTAAAGATAAGAAAGGTTGCGCAGAAAGAGAAAAATAGTGCCAATAAGAAAGGGAGAATGTCTCTTAATTACGTTTTTCAACTTCAGAAAAATCTAGCATATTAACGGGATTAGTCCCGAAATTAGAAATATTCTTACTTAAAAAGTGTGATACCTGATCATAAAACAAAGGAACCACCGGAGCTTCATCCAATAGCAGGCTATCCATCTGGCCATAGAGCACTTTACGTTCAAAGTATTCTGGTGTACGAAGAGCCTTTTCGAATAATGAATCAAATTGACTATTGGAAAAATGAGTGTAATTAGGCCCGCCTGGACTAAAATTATTCGAGTAAAAGAGTCCTAGAAAGTTCTCCTCATCTGAATAATCGGCTAACCAACTTTTCCTAAATACTTCTATCTTCGAGTTAGCCACTAAATCTCTATGATTTGAGCTTTGCAACGCCTCTACCTTAACTTTTAAACCTAGCTGCTCCCACTGATACTGGAGATACTCACAAATATCTACGTACTCCGATGTGGTGCTAATAATTAAAGGTATGCTCAAGTCCACATTAGACTCATCCAGAAGATTTTTAGCTTTTTCTAAATTATAACTATATCCTTCATGAAGATGAAATCCATGAGCTTCAAAACCCTTTGGAAGGAAGCCATTACTTGCTGGAAACACAGAGTTATTCCTTAAGTATTTAGCTAGTTTTTTTCTGTTTACAGAAAAGTTCAACGCCTGCCTAAATTTCTTCACCCTTAATGGAGAATCAGCTGGAAGAATGTCTTTATCTACTAAAAGGCCTATATAATCAGTTTTTATAAAAGGAGCTTTCTGGAAGTTGACAGATGACCTGTACGCTTCATTCAACTCTCCATTAAACGTTAGAAGCTCATCTTTATAGCTAGGATCTAAACCGCTAATGAAATCATATTTCCCTTTTAAAAAATCCAAAAACATCGTAGACTTATCTCTAATAAAGTCTACTCTAACGGCATCCAAATGGGGCAGATTTTCTCGCTTTTCATTTGTTCTCCAATACGTCTCGCTTTTATGAAGCACCAAGCTCACTCCTTCCAACCAAAAACCAAGTTTAAATGGACCGCTACCTATTGGGTTACTCCTAAATTCATCCCCATAAAACTTCACGACTTCTTCAGGTACCGCGTTGCAATACTGCATGGTAAGTATTCCAAGAAAAGCTGGAAAAGGTTGAGTTAAATTTATTTGAAGCGTATGACTATCTAAAGCTACGAAACCGTTTTCTTTTTGAACTTGATTAAAAATCCACATCCCTGGAGAAGCCACTTTCGGGTCAAGGATCCGATTAAAACTGTACACAAAATCTTCTGCGTTTATAATCCTGGAAGATTCATGTGGAAATGATTCATGTGGGGAGAAAAAAACTTCGTTTTTAAGATAAAATGTATAAGTCAGGCCATCTTCAGAAATAGCATAGCTATCTGCTATGCATGGCTGAATCTTCATGGAGTCATCCAGATATAGCAGTCCGTCATAAATTTGATTAATCACCCTCATATCCTCAAGATAACGGGCATTGGCTGGATCCAAAGTATTTACACCAGCAGTTTCATTATATCGAAATATTTTTTTGTTAGACGTTTCGCTTGGGCCATTGCAATGCGCAAATAACAGACCTACAAGAAAAATAACGAGGAAGTATTTTATTCTAAACACAAGGCCAAATTTAGACCTTAAAAAAGATCTTTAGAGTTATTCTGAAATAGATTGTATGAGGTTACCTAAATCGGATTGATAGTACTTTGAAGTTTTTTCTGTTCCTGTAGAGTCATATCTTTTCCAAGCATCTACTTTGTAACCCATCTTATACCTTCCTTCTGACTCTTTTTTCCCATTGGGATGGAAGAAAACGAAACTTCCATGAGGAATTAACTCTCCGTCTTCAAGAAAATATACTCCTTTGGCCTTTACCATTCCATTTAATGACACTATCTCTGCACCGAAAACACTTTCATCTAGCGGTGTTAAAACTCGCTGATAAATGGCATCTCTTTTCTCTGTAACATCCAAATACATGTCTAGATAGTCAGACTTATCTTCCTGGCAAATAGACATTAACGACATAAGAAGAAAGACAAATGCTAAGTGAAATTTCATAGTGTAATACTTTGGTGACCACATATACGCTAAAACACAGACTTTTGTTCCAAGTAAAGACCACTCATGTTATATTTAGCCGTTATGAAGTTACCGTGGTTAAAAACCTCCCTTTTAATAAATTGTTTACTATTTATTTTCAGCTCCAGTGCTCAAAACCACACTATCTCTGGAAACATAACCGATTATAATTCCGGTGAGTACTTGATTGGCGCTAATGTTTACTCCACTAATAATTCGTCCTCTACGAGTGATGTTTATGGCTTTTATTCCATTACTCTCACAGAAGGAGTTCACTATCTCGAGTTTAGCTATGTTGGATACCAGCCAGTTTCTAAACAGATAAATCTCACAGAAGATGTAAGACTAGATCTCGAGTTAAAGAGTCTTCTCCTTCTTCAAGAAGCGACTATCGATGCAGAAAAAAATAAAAACACCCAAAGTGGAGAAATGGGCACTATTTCTCTGGAGTTAGAAAAAATAAAAACACTCCCTGCTTTCTTAGGTGAGGTAGATATATTAAAAATCATTCAATTCCTACCTGGAGTTCAAGCCAATGGCGAAGGAAATTCTGGATTTTATGTCAGAGGAGGAAGTGCAGATCAAAACCTTATACTTTTAGACAATGCGACAGTCTATAACGCTTCTCACCTACTTGGATTTTTCTCTGTTTTTAATGCAGATGCCGTTAAAAATGTAGAGCTCATAAAAGGAGGTATGCCTGCACAGTACGGAGGTAGATTATCCTCTGTTCTTGACATTTCTCTAAAGGAAGGAAATAATAAGGAATTTCGAGGAGAAGGTGGTGTCGGATTGATTTCCAGCAGGCTAACACTCGAAGGTCCAATTAAAAAAGATACTTCATCTTTTATTATTTCAGGTAGAAGAACTTATGCAGATGTTTTAGTAAAACCATTTGCCAAAGAAGGATCACAAGCTAGAGAAAGTGATTATTACTTCTACGACTTAAATGCCAAATTAAATTATAAGCTAAGTAAAAAAGACCAAATATATTTAAGCGGATATTTCGGAAAAGATGTGTTTGGATTCGCTAGTCCTGACGCAGGGTTTGGTTCAGATATTCTCTGGGGAAATACTACAGGTTCATTTAGGTGGAATCATCAATTTGGAGGGAAGTTAGTCGCCAATGCCATAGTCACTTATTCAGACTTCAAATTCGAATTTATAGGAGACCAAGACGACTTTAAGTTTAAGCTTCTCTCAGGAATAAAAGATATTAGCAGCAAGGTAGGTTTTAGCTATTTCCCGAATTCACGACACAAGGTCAAATTCGGAGCAGAGTATATAAATCACACTTTCTCTCCAAGTACAGTAGAGGCCAGCTCAGGAGACACAGAGTTCAACACAGGAAACCCCCAAAAAATTCACAGCCGAGAATATGGACTTTATGTAAACGATGAATGGGATCTTTCAGATAAAATCAAGCTAAATGTCGGGCTGCGTGCTTCTGCGTATTTACAGAAAGGTCCATTTAAAAGATATAATTCCGACAATCCTTCTGAGAATAGAGAAACCATCTTTTATGAATCGAATGAAACTGTAGCTGAATACGCAGGGTTAGAACCTCGTTTTTCTGCACGTTATCAATTAAACTCTAAAAGCAGTATTAAATCAGGAATCACTCGTAATTTCCAGTACGTACACCTAGCATCATTTAGCGCACTTACGTTACCTACAGATACTTGGCTGCCTTCTACAGAGCTTATAAAACCACAAGAAGGAATTCTATACGCATTGGGCTACTACAGAGATTTTTCCGAAAGTAAATACGAGGCGAGCGGAGAGTTATACTACAAAACTATGAGCAATCTGGTAGAGTATAAAGAAGGCGCAAGACCCGAAGACAACATCAATAACAACATCGATTCTCAGCTAACGTTTGGAGATGGAACTAGCTATGGATTAGAATTATTCGTAAAGAAGAATAAAGGAAAGCTAAACGGATGGATTGGGTATACTTGGAGCAAAACAGACCGAGACTTCGAATCACTTAACAGCGGTAAAACATTTCCTGCTAAATATGATAGACGTCATGATTTTAGTGCCGTATCTAATTTTGAACTCTCTGATAAATGGACATTTTCAGCGGCTTTTGTTTACAGCACCGGGAATACTTTCACCCCTCCCGTTAGCTGGTATATTTTAGAAGAAAGTACCGTGTTTGAATATGCGGAAAGAAATAGTTACAGACTGCCCAGTTTTCATAGGCTAGACCTATCTGCCGTTAGATACTCAGAGAAATTTAAAAAATCTACTGATGAAAACGGTAATGAAAAACGAAGACCAAAAACTATTCAAAGTAGTTGGAGTTTCAGTATTTACAATGTGTACAACCGTCAAAATCCTTTCTTTATATATTATGCTAATGAAGGAAACGTTCTTAACGGAGAGGTGAAAATTACGGCACGACAAGTGAGTCTTTTCCCTATCCTGCCGAGCATAACGTGGAACTTTAAATTCTAATTTTCTACCCATTAAACACTAAGTTTGACCTTTCAAATGAAGGAACTAAAATATCTAAATAAATATTTCTTTAAGTACAAATGGCACTTAATCATCGGTCTGTTGTTCATAGTGTTAACTACTTACTTTAAAGTTTATGCCCCTACGCTATTTAATGAAGGTGTAGACTACATAGAGAATTCGTTGGATGCTGTGAAAAACGATACTGCTTCCCCTCCTCTTCCGGAAAGTATTCGTTGGTTAAATGAGATAGGATTAACAAGTGTAGAACAGACTAATGCAAACAAAGAAGAACAAGCCAAAACTACTAGGTACGTAATCCTTCTGCTAGCTGTTCTATTTGCTGTTATTTTTATTATTCAAGGAATATTCTTATTCTTCACAAGGGTAACACTCATTATTATGAGTAGAAGAATAGAGTATGACCTTAAAAACCAAATCTATCAGCAGTACCAGGAATTATCCCTTTCTTTTTTTAAACGAAATAATACAGGGGATTTAATGAATAGGATAAGTGAAGATGTTTCTAAAGTAAGGATGTATCTGGGTCCAGCAGTTATGTACACCCTAAGTCTGGCTTTTTTAATCGGGTTTGTTCTATATGCCATGTGTTCTATAAGCGTAAAGCTGACCTTATATACTTTACTGCCTCTTCCCATATTATCTATTAGTATTTACTACGTAAGTACCTTAATCAATAAGAAAAGTGAACGAGTACAAGAGAAACAAAGCGAATTAAGTTCATTCGTCCAAGAAACCACAAGTGGAATACGTGTGTTAAAGGCTTACAACAGAGAGAATGCCTATATGAACTTTTTCAGAAACGAAAGTGATTCGTATAAGACGCTTATTCTTTCTTTAATAAAAATAGAAGCGCTTTTCATGCCGCTTATTATCATGCTTGTAGGTTTAAGCACTGTTTTAGCTATTTACCTCGGAAGTGTAGAAGCCATCGTTGGGAATGGATTCGATAAAGGAGATATTATCCAATTTATTATTTACGTCAACATGCTCACGTGGCCTTTCGCATCAGTGGGCTGGGTAACATCACTAGTTAATAAAGCAGAAGCCTCTCAGAAGAGAATAAATGAATTTTTAAAAGAAGAGCCCGAAATTAAATCTGCAGTAAACGGAGATGAAAAAATCACAGGTAATATTTCATTCGAAGATGTTAGTTTCACATATCCAGATACTGGAATTGAGGCGTTGCAACGCATAAATTTCAACCTTAAAACTGGCGAAACTTTAGGGATCACAGGGAGAACAGGAAGCGGTAAATCTACCATCGCCAATTTAATCTCTAGGCAGTATGACGTAACCTCCGGCACTATCAAAATAGACGATAGAACAATACAAAACGTACATTTAGAAAGTCTGAGAAACAGCATAGGAACAGTTCCTCAGGATGTTTTCTTATTCTCAGATTCTATTAGAAATAACATCTCATTTAGCGATGAACGATTGACAGAGGAACAGATAGTCGAAGCTGCTAAGCAAGCTGACATCTATGACAACATCATGGAATTTCCTGAGAAGTTCGATACTGTTTTAGGCGAGCGTGGAATTAACCTATCTGGAGGACAGAAGCAACGAATATCTATCGCTAGAGCTATTATTAAAAGTCCAGAAATATTGATTTTTGATGACTGTCTAAGTGCTGTAGATACTGAAACAGAAGATAAAATCCTTCGTAGTCTGAACCAGATAATGAAGGGGAAAACAAGCATAATAATAAGCCACAGAATTAGCTCCATTCTTGGAGCTGACCATATTTTAGTATTAGATAAAGGTCAAATAATCGAACATGGGAGTCATCAAGACCTCATAGATAAAAAAGGATATTATCATGAGCTCTATCAGAAACAATTGGTAGAAGAGTAATCACTAATCACAATCGATTCCAAAAACTCCTAAAAGAACTGAAAGGTCTAAAATATTGGTGGAATCATCATTATTCGCATCTACCGAACAATCACTGAGACAGCCAAAAGCACCTAAGAGAACCGATAAATCAAGAATGTTTCTAGTTCCATCATTATTAAAATCGGCAGCGCACTGAGCTGCTAGTTCGTCTCCTAAAACTACACCATCACAGTTATTATCTATGTTCTCCCCAGTACCAGGAGCACCGAGGTAAACAGTATTTAACGCATCGTCACAATCCAAATTATTATCCACATAACCACTTGGAGATGTAAAACCTTCTAAAGAAAACAAAGGATCTCCAAAACCATCATTATCCGCATCTGCATAAAATGTCTTAATATCTGGCTTAAGTAAAAACAGCCCCTCTTCTATATGACTCACAGCTACTACACCAGAACTAAAAAACGGATAGTTACTCCATGAACCATTAAACTGAGCAGAATTACTAGCCGGATAAACATCGAAGAAGGCTACTTGAGATAAGTTGCCATTAGCAATATCCGAAGATTCTAATATTCTTAATCCAGCTCTGTAATTAGATTCATAAATATACCCTTCATGCACATATAAATTATGATCAATAGCCGCAGTTGAATGAGTATATGTTCCCAAAAGAAAAGGTGCATCTAGGTTTTGAACATCGAAAATAAATGTACGAGTGTTACCAGTTCCATTTATTTCATCTAATTCATCATTAGCCAAAAAATACTTGTGGTCCTCTGTAAGCCATCCCTGGTGAGTATAAAATGCGCTAGGATATGTGGCCAAACTAATTCCTTGAATATCTGTTTTATCAGTAACATTTATAATGGCTATGTTATCTTCATTACACGCAAAAGCTATCTCTGCGCCAGCATAATCAGTATCTGGACCTATATAATTCACTACTTGAGCATCATGTGTGTATCCTTCTCCAGAGAAAAGCCCTGCTATTACTGGACTAGCGGGGGTAGAAATATCTACAACATGCAGTCCACCGCCAGCAGTATTACTGCCTACAGCATATGCAAATCCAGACGCTTCGTTTATTACGATGTTATGGCACCTCCCGAAACTTCCGTAGAATGCCGTTTCTGAGAACACCACTGGAGCTCCTGTTACTGAAGATAATTGTGTTAAGTCGAAGACCTGCATTCCGTGAGAATTAGCCTCACTTACTATAAACGCATGATTCTGATATACTTTTATATCTCTCCAAATAGAATTAGATGTATGTGAAAGGAGCACCCCTAAATAAACTGGATTTAGTGGGTCAGAAATATCTACGAATGAAGTTCCTGCATCTCTGCCTATCATCACATACTCGTTTCCTCCATTTGGATCTGTCCATCCCCAAATGTCATTCATTTCACCACCTCCTAATTGAGCAGAGGTTAAATGAGCTAGTAAATCCACATTTTCACATGGATAACCTCCAGCCAGCCCTCCTACACAAGGAGTTTGTGAGAAACTGTTAAACGTTAAAAATCCAGCCAATACTGTTAAGAGTAGGTTCTTCATTAGGTTCTTTTATTAAATAGGTCGCTCTAAATATAGCTGATTAATCTCTGTTAAGGAAATCTTAGGTCATTTTATATCGTGAGGTATTTTAGCGCGTAGCAATAATTATCTTCGCAAAATGGATAACGTCTTTGAAGGATACACAATAATAGAACTTAGCAGTGTTTTAGCAGGTCCTTATGCTGGAATGATGTTTTCAGAACTTGGCGCTAAAGTGATAAAAATCGAAAACTCAGCGACCAATGGAGATGTTACCAGGGGATGGAGGCATCCTAAAGAGAATAAGAACACCGAAATTTCAGCATATTACTCAGCTATCAATTATAAGAAAGAAGTCAGGTTTTTAGACCTCACGAAAATGAATGACATCAATAAGACCTACGAGCTTCTTAAAACCGCAGATGTGGTAATTTCTAATTTTAAAAAAGGAGACGATTATAAATTTGCGCTAGATTATGGAAGAGTAAAAGTAATCAACCCTAAAATCATCTATGCCAAACTTTCAGGTTTCGAAAACCAAGATAACAGAGTAGCATATGACGTAGTTATTCAGGCAGAATGTGGCTTTATGTCTATGAATGGCCAAAAAGACTCCCCTCCTACAAAAATGCCTGTAGCACTAATGGATGTGCTGGCTGGCCACCAATTAAGAAGTGGAATTTTAGCGGCATTGCTACGCAGAGAAAAAACTAAAAAAGGTGCTCTAGTGGAGGTGAATTTAGAAAGGTCAGCTATTAGCGCACTGGTAAACCAAGGGGCTAACTATTTAATGAATAACATTACTGCTGAGCGCATAGGTAGTCGCCATCCAAACATAGCTTTATACGGGGAAGTATTTAAATCTATAGAAGGAACAGAAATAGTTTTAGCCATAGGAAGTCAAAGACAATTCGAAAATCTATGTTCAGTGTTAAATTTAACGGAATTAATCACTAACGAAAAATTCACGAATAACCAGAGTAGACTAATTCATTTAGATGAGTTGACAGAGTTACTGAAAGTTGCTTTCGTTACTTATAAAGAGCACTATCTAAAAGAAAAGTTAACTGTACTTAACATTCCCTTTGGAGAAGTGAAAAATATGAAACAAGTGGCAGACTCACAAACTGGCCAGTCGATGATTTTAGAAGAGAAAATAGAAAATGTAGCTACTAAAAGATATTCTACTGTAGGATTCAGTATAAAATAATTCAAGGCAGGATATTGGAAATATCAGCGTGACTTTTATCTATTTTTATATACTTTTATACCTCAAGTATTGTACTTGAAAAAAAACGTGCAATTATGGGAGGAAAGTTTCATTTAGCATTTGCCACTAGAGATTTAGAAAAGGCAAAGAAATTTTACAGTGAGGTTTTAAGATGTGAAGAGGGAAGGTCTGGAAGCACATGGGTAGACTACAACTTTTTTGGTCATCAACTCACCATCCAATTTGTGAGCTCTAAACAAGTGATGACCCCTAATTACTTCCATCCTAAGACAATGTTCCCGGCTAACCATTTTGGTGTTATCCTAGAATGGGAGAAATGGCATAGTTTAAAAGATAGACTTTTAGAAGAAAAAACAGCTTTTGTGGTAGAACCTCAGAAGGTATTTCCTGGAGAAACAGGAGAACAAATGACATTAATGATAAAAGATGATGACGGTCACATTATTGAATTTAAGTCTTTTGAAAACATAGAATCTGTATTTAAAAAATAACTGAAGAAAAATGAGCGATTACCTTGAGGGAATACCAACTGTAGATTTAAACCTTTTTTTAAATGGAACTGACTCTGAAAAAAGTGAGTTCGTTAATCAATTGGGAAGAGCATATGAAGACATTGGCTTCGTAGCAGTGAAAAATCATCTAATTTCTGATGTTGAAATAAGCACGTTATATACAGAAGTGAAAAACTTCTTTAGCTTATCCCAGGAAGTGAAAACCTCATATGAAATAGCAGGATTAGCGGGTCAGAGGGGATATATTTCTTTTGGAAGAGAGCATGCCAAAGATTCAAGTGCTGGAGATTTAAAAGAGTTTTGGCATTTCGGACAGGAAGTCGTGGATGGTGACCCTATAAAATCTCAATATCCTGATAATGTTTTCACAAAAGAAACGCCTGAGTTTCATGAAGTAGGCTTAAAAGCATACAAATCACTTGAGACTACAGGAAAGCACATGCTTAGAGCTATTGCGATTTTTCTTGGATTAGATGAATCTTTCTTTGATGGTAAAATTCACAATGGCAATAGCATACTTAGACCTATTCATTACCCTCCAATAACTAACGAGCCTAAATCAGCTGTAAGAGCAGGCCAACATGAAGATATTAATCTTATCACTCTTCTTATTGGAGCTTCTGCAGATGGATTAGAAGTTCTAAACAAAGATAACGAGTGGGTAGCTGTAACAGCATTGCCAGATAGAATAGTAGTGAATGTAGGTGACATGCTACAAAGGTTAACTAACGACCGTCTCAAAAGCACGACTCATAGAGTAGTAAATCCACCTAGAGAAAAATGGGGAACTAGTCGTTTCTCTATCCCTTTTTTCTTGCATCCTAGAAGTGATATGAGGTTAGACTGTCTTGAGAATTGTATAGAACAAAACCAGACTCCTAATTACTCACCTATCACTGCAGGTGAGTTTCTAGACCAAAGACTAAAAGAAATAGGCTTAAAGAAATAACAAGAAAACCTACAAAACCCCATTCTCACTCTACTTGTAGCTATTTTACAATGGTTGGTCGTCTTAAATCTAAATTCTATATATTTGGAATTAGATTTACCTTAATCAAAATCAACCATGAAAAACAAACTATTATCGGTTTTGTTAGTACTTTTCTGCGTAACAGGATTCTCTCAACTGGAGGGTATTTACGTAGAAACTCACCCTCTATCTGGGACTATAGGAACTACAAATTTTGATGGATTCTCTTCATATAGAATTTATGCTCAAACAACTAACCCTACAGATAGACTTCTAACCGTAATAGGATCACAGACATGTCCATTAGACATATCTACCTCAACTAACTTTTACAAGAATTCTTTTGCGGGAAGTAACACCTCAGGTTCAATTTCTGAATTTTTTCTAACCTTTGTACCTGAACTGGAATACTCCAGTTTTGTAACCATAGGGAATGTTACTGATGCATCTGTTGGAATCCCTAGAATTGAAGACCCTACTGGAAGAGTTCCCTTAGCTGGTGGTTCTACAACTATTATAAATGGCTCCTCAGATCCATTAGACATCTGGGAACCTACTTTTTCAGCGGGAGGAAACATAAGTATCTCTGGCTTTAACGGAAGTAGTTGGTTCGCTTTACCGGGATCGGCTAATTCTCTGGGAACAGGAGTCAACAACTCTGTTTGCATAGGCCAATTCACTACAGATGGTGATTTTTCCTTCAATATTAATGTAGGAATATTTCCCGAAAACCAGGGTGAAATTCCTTATACCAATTGCGCCACTCCTGGTCTTGGACTAACTTATCCAATCCTAGATATAGAAGGATGCACAGATGAAATCGCATGTAATTATGACCCTTTCGCTACTCTAGAAAATGATTCGTGCTTAGAGGATGATAACTGTGGAGTATGTGGAGGAGATGACTCTTCTTGCACTGGGTGTACAGAATTAACCGCTTGTAATTATGATTCTCAAAATACTATTCCTGCCCCTGAAACTTGTGATTTCGTAACATGTTATGGCTGTACAAATCCAGACGCATGTAACTATGTCGATACCGCAACTATAGAAGACGACTCTTGTGTTGTCTTAAATGCTGGATTTATTAGCCTTTCAGGTGCGACTAACACATACTGTGTAGGTGATGGAGTTCCTGATGAGCTGACTGTAGGAAGTGGCTTCTCCGAAGGACCTAATCATCTTTATATCTTAACTAGCTCAGATGGAACAGTAATTCTTTCTCAAGAAAGTAATCTGATTAATTTCGAACCTCTTCAAGCTGGAGTCTGTTTAATTACTAGGTATACATTTGATAATGATGCCGATCTAACAGGCTTAAACACTTCTAGTTTTACAGGATGTTTTGAACAGACTGCTCCTATTAGCATTACTAAAAACCAAGGAGGCTGTTCCGATTCAGAAGCAACTAATTTCCAGACTGGTGTTACTTGTAATAATGACCAGTCTAGTTGTACTTATGGCATTCCAGGTTGTACTAATACTACAGCATGTAACTATGACTCTACTGCTACAACAGATGATGGAACTTGCGAACTACCTGATGGATGTACTTCGGCTACGGCTTGCAACTACGATTTAACTGCTTTATGTGATGACGGCTCGTGTAACGAACCTGATGGATGTACTTCAGTCTCGGCTTGTAACTACGATTTAAATGCGTTATGCGATGATGGTTCGTGTAACGAACCTGACGGATGTACTTCGGCTACGGCTTGCAACTACGATTTAACTGCTTTATGTGATGATGGTTCGTGTAACGAACCTGACGGATGTACTTCAGCTACGGCTTGTAACTACGATTTAACCGCTTTATGTGATAATGGTTCGTGTAACGAACCTGATGGATGTACTTCGGCTACGGCTTGCAACTACGATTTAACTGCTTTATGTGATAACGGATCATGCAACGAACCTGACGGATGTACTTCGGATACCGCTTGTAACTACGATTTAACTGCTTTATGTGATGATGGTTCGTGTAACGAACCTGACGGATGTACTTCGGCTACCGCTTGTAACTACGATTTAACTGCTTTATGTGATGATGGTTCGTGTAACGAGCCTGATGGATGTACTTCGGCTACAGCTTGCAACTACGATTTAACTGCTTTATGTGATAACGGATCATGCAACGAACCTGACGGATGTACTTCGGATACCGCTTGTAACTACGATTTAACCGCTTTATGTGATAATGGCTCGTGTAACGAACCTGATGGATGTACTTCAGCTACGGCTTGTAATTACGATTTAACTGCTTTATGTGATGACGGCTCGTGTAACGAACCTGACGGATGTACTTCGGCTACCGCTTGTAACTACGATTTAACCGCTTTATGTGATAATGGCTCGTGTAACGAACCTGATGGATGTACTTCAGCTACGGCTTGTAATTACGATTTAACTGCTTTATGTGATGATGGTTCGTGTAACGAACCTGATGGATGTACTTCAGTCTCGGCTTGTAACTACGATTTAAATGCGTTATGCGATGATGGTTCGTGTAACGAACCTGATGGATGTACTTCGGATACGGCTTGTAATTACGATTTAACTGCTTTATGTGATGATGGTTCGTGTAACGAGCCTGATGGATGTACTTCGGCTACAGCTTGCAACTACGATTTAACTGCTTTATGTGATAACGGATCATGCAACGAACCTGACGGATGTACTTCAGCTACGGCTTGTAACTACGATTTAACTGCTTTATGTGATGATGGAAGCTGTGAGTTTATTCTAGATGGTTTTTGTGATTGTGATGGGAATATTCTAGATTGTAATGGTGATTGTAATGGAAGTGCTACAGAAGATGAGTGTGGAGTATGTAACGGAGATAACTCTTCTTGTGCTGACTGCTGTGGTGTTGTCAACGGAGACGGAACTACATGTGATGGCGATTGCGGATCATGTGGAGATAGCACTTCTTGTTTAGACGATTGTGGTGTTCCTAATGGAGATAACTCTTCTTGTACTGACTGCTGTGGTGTTGTCAACGGAGACGGAACTACATGTGATGGCGATTGCGGTTCATGTGGAGATAGCACTTCTTGTTTAGACGATTGTGGTGTTCCTAATGGAGATAACTCTTCTTGTACTGACTGCTGTGGTGTTGTCAACGGAGACGGAACTACATGTGATGGCGATTGCGGTTCAT
>Ga0208903_1000262_pt1 | contig 48821 bp, 61 predicted proteins | sample AntAceMetag02UKJ_FD_184769 | JGI IMG/M metagenome (GOLD analysis project Ga0208903, IMG submission 184769) | Saline lake microbial communities from Ace Lake, Antarctica - Antarctic Ace Lake Metagenome 02UKJ (SPAdes) (version 2) | ecosystem: Environmental > Aquatic > Non-marine Saline and...
TTTCAAGTAGTCCAACGTAGGACGTAGATTCAATAACTACTGCTATGCCATCGCTGGCAACTCTTTTTAATTCGATTAGCGCGTCTCGAGCGCCGTCTTCATACCCGCCGTAATATCCTTCGTCGTAATCCACGTTGCCATCTTTAATCATCTCAAGAAACCTTCTTTACGAGCCTTAGCTACCCAACGGGCAGAGGTACTGTGTGGTGCACCTGTTGCTTTAGAGATTGCTACTAAGGGACGTTCGTTTCGTGTTAGGGCATCAATATAGAAATGAGACAGGTTCTTAAGAAAGACATCATTAAGAGAGTTAGGACGGTCTAACGATGGACGAGTCTTAGCCGGTTGTGCGCTGGACCTGTTTTTGATAATTGTCTCTACTGCACCGAGTGGAAACTCTCGCAGATCATATGCAGACATTGACTTATTTACTTGCGTCTTAAACTTTACCTCAGAGATTGAGCCTTTATTATCTGTAAGAATAGTAGCGGACCCCGTGAAGTTAGAATATTTAACCGTGTAGATATTCTTTTCTGTCTCTGACTTCTTAACAGTTATTGTTTCTTGAAAACTCATTGTTTGTGCCCTTCGTCATAGATTAATTATCTTTATTGCTTAAGAGTAAGTCTAAACACATAACCGTTTACTTGTCAACTTATTCTTCTATTGTTTCTGTGTAGTTAAGATTTTTACCACAGGGAGGACATAAAGTTTTAATAAGCCAGTGGCTCTGCGTAAGAACCTCTCCATGTAAACTTGAACAAATTTCACATGTGCGAGATGAAAGTTTTTCGTACTTTTCTACTATAGTTGACATCTCTTCATATAGATTGCTTTGACGTAGACCCTCTGGTTCATACGCATTTAGTGTTGCTTCATGTTCTGCGCTATCAAAGTGCGGGCAGTATTCTGTGTGGAACCACTCCGACAGTTTGTATTGCATCTCGATTGTTCTGAGGCTCTTATCCTCCTTACTAAGATATGCAGGGTTAACTGGTCCTCTGACTGGCGCTAGGTTGTCAATATCTTTGCAGCATTGATGCTCAGGGGATGGTAGTCCGAAATAATAGCGAAGGGTAGCGTATTTTTCCTTGACTTGGTGGATCTCGTAGTCTGGATATATGGCCGAAAGTTTTTTGTCGAGTTCTATTATTAAAGGGTACCAACCTTTGTTACATGAAATCCATTTTCCCCAGCCGTCGGGAATGCGATTAAGGATTACTAACAAATCCTCTGAGTATTCTCCTGCATCTTTTGGCAGGTGAACGGTATCTCTAAAAGATTTAACTTCTTCTTCTTCTTGATTATTTATCATTGTTGATAATCCTTAACTCGGTTTCTATGTCATATGGTCTAGCACAACAGCCGTCGCAACCGTGGACGGATTCAAACTCGTCCATAGATTTCTGATCGTCCGGGTCAGGATGACCAATACCGTGTGGGCAGATGCGCTCCATTAGGGCTCTGTCGCTACGCCAGTTTTGGGGCCACGAGTCCATGTGGTGGTTGGAATTGTAATGGACCGGGCACCAGTAACCTCTGCAACGTCCTATGGCGTGAGCGATAATTTTCTGGCCACCTACCAGTATTGATGGCTCCAGCGCATTCATATCGTAGTAGGTCTCGTCCTTGCTCATTTTAATCCTATCTAGTTTAAGTATTTAAACCTTACCACTAGATAAGACAAAACAAAAGTCCCTGCATAGAGTAGAAAATGCAGGGACCTTATAGAGATATTATACTACAAGTTGCAGGTTCTTCCGGGAACAGTCTCATTCCAGTGGTGCCTGCCCGACCATTTGCTCTCGTAGTTGAGTGCAGTAAAAAATGCTCGGTCCTGGAATTCACGAGCCCATTTGTTGATCGGGGTCTTCTGCAGTTTGGTACGGATTTTCTTGGCGACTGGTTTGCCGTAGTCCTTCTTGAGTTCTGGGTAGATCATATGAGGAAGTCCATTTCTCCAGCTTCGATCCAGGAATTGATATGCGCCAGCAGCAGTTGAGGTTGGGTAATTGGTAGCCCCATATGTGTGTCTCGATTCTCGAAACATTACGCACTCTCGAAAGTGCTCCTGAGATTTGTTGTAGAACTTGCCGGTGTAGACGCTCTTCTTATATCCGTGCATGGACGGATGTTTATACTTCCGAGTGACCGTTGGCATCTGAACTCGAGCAACTGTAGGGACCGAGGTAACTGCCATAGCGGTAGTAAAAGCTACTCCTCTGGCGTCGCTTGGGACTGACGTAACAGCCGTGGAAGTTGCTAGTGAAGATGCTGAAAGCATAACGACAACAGAGGCTGAAATTAGGGCTATACTGGCCCTACCTGCTACTTGGGTAAATTGATGTTTTAACATATTGGTCATATCCTTCGTGGTGGATTGGTCTGATCAAAGACAACAAAAATAGCCCCCCTATCTTCTTGGCGGAAGATTTAGGGGGGCTATTTGTTTAGGTTGCTTTCACGGTAAAACCATTTTTCTTTCCTAGCTTTATAAGTGAAGCTCTACCAGGTAGGCCATCGGCGTCTGCGCCTGTGTAACCCAGCTTTTTCTGCCACTTGGCATACGCTGCCTTAGTAGCAGCATTAAATACGGGAGAGACTTGCTTGGCTAGCCCAACTTCTTTTTGAAGGGCTGCTTGTACCGTACCGACCGAAGCGTTCTTCTGCCGTGGCTTGAGATCGCTTAATTTAACAACTGGCTTTGGCTTCGGCTTAGGTGCTGGCGCTGCTTTGGCAGGAACCACTTCGCACACTACTACTGCTGGTGGGTCAGACTTTGGAATCTTCCCAACAATAATCGGTTCTGGCGTTGGGGTGGGTGTGGGTGTGGGTTTGGGTTTTACAACCAAGACGCCTTTTGGATTGGCTTTTATGAAGGAAATTATCTCTTTACGCGTTTTCTCTGAGTCTGTTTTGTTGCGGCGCGCAACCCCGATAACTTCATGCCACCAATTGAGGTCCTGCTTGACATCGGGTTTGCGGGTAGTCCAATCTTGATGACGGATCACTCGACCTACTGGGTACGACAGGTTGAATGGGCGCAGGGCGTTAAGTAACGCAGCGGAGAGCAAAGCTGTAGATATCACCTGCTCGAGGGTCATGCCACCTTTAGTTCCGTTGATGGCTGCCGTTGTACCAAGGGATTCGATTTCGATTCCGTACAGGTACTCGTTACCTTGATCCTTGGGAACGGTAACGTCGGGAAGTGTTTTTCTTTTGAAAATTACAGGTCCGCCTGAACCAGCATGATAGGCGCTGGTACCTGATACAACTTCAACGGTACCGTCGCGGTTAACTAGGAAGTGACATGCGCGCACTGGAGCATAAGGGTTGCCGTTGACAATCCAGTTAAGGGAGTTCATGCCAGCCGTGTGGTGGAGAACTACGCCGACACTCGGGGACGTTCCGTAAACGTTGATCTTCTTGGAGTCCCAGCCGTCAATGAACTTTGTGGGAACTCCGTACTTCTTGAGTTTGTACTTGAGCCTTCGTTGTGAAACTCTCATTTTACTCCTCTACAATCTGTGTAATGATTTTGGTCATCTTTTAATCATACAGCAGAATGTCTTGGTTTATCAAGGTAGATCGGATTTTTATTACTTTTTATCGAAAACTTTGAGGTGTCCCTGTTGCCAAAAACATAACACTTTCATTGTGTTTCTGTAGAGAGTCTCCCCTTCTGCGGTTGCGGCGGCGGAAGAATCCGGGGTTGTTTAGGCTCTTTATTTGTGGCTAGTAGTTCTATTATTGATGAAGCTATATGATAGAAAATCATCGTTTTTTAGACTTAAGTGGGACCATTCAACTAAAGAATTAGAGGCGGATATGGATGTGTGTAGGGTAAAAAGTTACTTACGTCAAATGATGAGTTTGCGTGAGATAGGTGTAAGTACAAATTAGTGAGTTACTAGCAGGAAAAAATATATGTAAGTTGTTGTTTGGTGTAAGTGGAAACCATTCATCTATATCAACTGTATGCAATATGAACTATTTTTACAGTACACGCGTACGCGCGCGCCTATGGGCTCTACTAGAAAATAGTTCATATTAGCGACAGCTGATATAGAAGTATAGTTTTTGTTGTTGTTCGTGGATTTATATAGGTACTAATAGACGACGTAGAAACATAGAGTATTGGTAAGTAAGGTCCACTTTAAATGTCTTTCGCTAAAAATAGCTGTTTTAGTTGACTTGTTTCTACTTCGGATGTAGGGTGAGCGCATGATCCTCTATTACGGGCTGAACGGTGAGACGATTTCTGAGAAAGAGTGGGGCAAACTATTTGGGAGTCCGGATCGAATTGTGGCGAAGATGAACCTGCCGGACCAAGGAGTTGTAGTTTCAACTATTTGGATAGGACTTTCTTTTTCAGATGAGCTAGCGACAGGAGATCGACCGCTGATATATGAGACGATGGTCTTCCCAGAGAATGATTACCTTGAGATAGAGTGTTTCCGTTGGGCTACTCGCTATGAGGCAGCGCAGGGCCATGCAGAAGTAGTTGACAAGGTAGTCTCTGGAGAGATATCCTTGGGAGTAGATCTGGCTCGAGGTCTTCAATCTGATATTGATCTTGAATACAAAGAGTTAATATCTAGGAAGTCTGCGGAAGTAGATGCTTCAGGAGTTCCTACTGCTGGGTGTCCGATATGCGGAGACCGCTGGATCTTAGTTCCGATGCTTTTTGATGAAGAGACTTATGATGTTGCTGCGTGGGGCACAGAAGGAACGTGCTACTCATGTGGGACAAAGGTGACTGTCTGTACCCCGCTGGATGCAGAAGGTCTAGGAGAGGATTAAAATGCTTACCAAAGCGATGACCCAACACGGAACCTACTACCTAATTGATCTTGCGCAAGGAAAAGCTAAGAGAGTTCCTGCACAGGGACGAGGGGCTATGCACGAAGATCTCGAGTGGTTTAATTTCTATGATGTAATGGCTTTTGACTCTGAGTCACTTGAAATACAGGGACCGATTATGGTTGGGAAAAGAATGTACTTTCGAGTTACACATGGAAATTTCTATGATTGGCGAGTCTCAACTGAGGTGATGTCTTTGGAGTCGGTTAACGAAGAAGGGACGGGAGAGACCAATGGATAAGGTTCACGACAATCTGTGTTCATACAAGGTTCATCACTATCTTGCAGGAAAGTGCAATTGTGATGTAATAGAGGTAGTCATTGCGCGAGAGGCAGATAAGGCGCAACTGACGTTACAGCGCGCTTATGAACAGGGACGAATGGTAACGGTGCGCGAACGCAAGGGAAGTCAGACCTTTTCGTTAGTTAAAAATATTGATGTCAGTGGCCTCAATGGGACAGGAGTTGTTGCTTTAGGGGTAGAGTTTCCCGACGGTACAGTGGTCCTGCGCTGGTTAGGAGAGTACCCAACAACAACTATTCATGGCATGGGAATAATCTCGGTGGAGGCTATTGAAGGTCATGAAGGTACGATTTGGATTGAGTGGGACCTATGAGCAAAGAGCAGTATATTCAACTAAGATCTTCTGAGATTGTTGATAGGGATTCGGCATTCTTTAATGCCGATGGTCGAAGACGAGCGATGGTCGAACAGGTGGCGAATAATTTATTTGCTACATGGTTCCCTGACTATGAAACAGGTGGCGGTCCTAAAGGTGACGACTTCCAAAACTGGCACGATATTGCCTGTCTGGATGCACAGGTAGCCGTAGAAACTTTAATAAGAAACGCATGGATCGACGATCCGACAATGGACTGAACTGAGAGGTATGAGGATGGAACTGAGCATATGGGACACGGCAATGATCGCTGCTTGGATTGTGGTATGGCTATCGGTAGCGATGATCTTTTTTGGCATCATTGGAGCAATGGCAAAGTCACGAAAGCAAAAGAATCAGGTCTATAATAAACTTCGCAAGGCAGTCAAAACCGAAGCGGAGTTCGACCGGATTGTCAAGACGATGAAAGATGGAGATGGGGACACTAAATGAATACCGCCTCCGCAGCCCTCGCTGCTCTGGGAATGGATCTCGAAGAAGTAGTGGAGATGGATTCGGTGCTTCGGACACGCCCGGCGCAAAGGGACGGACGGATCTGTCTTTGTGGTCATGGGGTCATGAAGCACTCAGAGTTTGGTGGTCATGTGAACTGCAAACCTTCAAAGATGGACTGTCCATGCAAACGGATTCGACCAGTCATTGATGTCGAAGACACCAGACCGTTCTTGAGAAAGACTCAAGGCGCTGGCCCCATGCACGCATTGTCTAGAGGGCTAGCAGCTTTGGCTGTATCTGGCAAAGAAGCGGAATGGATCGTGGACTTGGTGTGTGACCGTTGCGAAGAGGAGAGTGCAATTTTGTATCCTGTTCCTGTTACCCAAAGCGGTTTCGCTTCAATGGAAGCCACTGGCTATGACGCTCTGCTGTGTCCAACCTGCCGTGAAGCGGTCTAACGTGGAAGAAGACGAGGCTAAGAGAGTTGCAGTTGCCAAGCGAGAAGAAGAGATCATTGAGATGATGCAGGAGATGGTCAATCAATGGGAGGCTGACCTTGGAGATGACGATCGAACTTTGTATTCTTTAGGGTTACGGCGAGCAATCGAACGGATTAAACAGGGATGTTAGGTCACTTTAATAAAATCAATTAACGGCTTGATAATCAAGAGCAAGCCTAAATATATCTTGTTTCTATAATAGATCTGCTACTAAGTAGTGGGTCTATTATAGTTTATGTTTATAAAATCCTCAAAAAGCTGCTCGCTCTCTCTAAACTCGACAAAAAACGTCCTGGAATTGCGCTACGATGTACTTTCGTAAACTTTACGAAAGAATGGAGCTAGCTGTAATGTTCAACAACAATTTCTGGATCGCAGCTTCCGAACGTGCCATCAAGACTTTTGCACAAGCCTTGCTTGCCCTTATCGGAACTGATATGGTAGGGATTACTTCCCTTGACTGGCCTGCACTTCTCGCGGCCTCCGCAACGGCGACTCTGCTCTCCGTTCTCTCATCCGTAGGTTCCGCTAACTTCGGCAAGAACCCTGGACCGTCTATCGCAGACGAGACAATCGAGCCGAAAACAACCTTTATTGAAAACGTAAAATAACAAGTAGATAACGAAATGTCTGAACTCTTAAAGAGTATCGAAGTTGGCGATGGCGGCCCGGATAACAACAACACACCCGATGACGACTCCGAGCCGCTGGAACCTGCTGTTGATGAACCGTTAGACATGCGGCCCGACCTATCCGATATAGGTATTATAGAGATGGAACGGGGTGTTTGTGAGGACACTTTCGAAAACCGTTCTACTCTACGCCGAGCTAAGCTCAACTGGCAACCGGTCTATGACCAGAGCGGCGTGCCCACCGGACTAATCGCGGCCCGCTCCGCTGAAGCAATGAAAGAACGACGGATACTATCTCTAGCCGAGAAGAAACCGCTCCTGGTTGACCCAACAAACAGAAACTCTGACTACTGCACCGGTCTCGAGCTCCTCCTTGAGGACAAAGCTATAAGAATTACTCCACCGTGGGTAATCGGCGCGACTAAGGCCTGGCGTGCCGAGCAAGAAGCTGGCGGCCCGCCAACAAACCGGCGCGCTCCTAAAGGCTTGCCACACCGTTGCCGTGTGATAAAGAGTGACGGTATCCGATGTCTCCTGTGGGGTTCAGGACGCCCGAAAGATGACGGCTTGTGCCGGGTACATTTACGTAATAACCGTAAGCCTGGAGAAGACGTCGAGCGTGCACGTCGAAAGATTATTCAAGCCGCTCCCTATGCCGTTGATGTTCTCGAAGACCTCATGGAAAACGCTGAGTCTGAACCGGTTCGCCTCAAAGCGAGCACCGAAATCCTTGACCGAGCTGGGATACGAGGAGGACAAGATCTTAATGTTGAGATCGAAATAACCGAGGCGCGGCCTGCATCTATGGTTGTTGCCGAACGGCTCGCCCGCCTAGCTGAGGGTGCCCTCTCAATGACGGCCCGCCTCCACGCAATAGCCGAGCAAGCAGAAAACTCAGACATAGTTGACGGTGAAGTAGTTGACGAGGAAGAACCAGGGCCCGCAGCTCAGACAACCGTAAACTTTACCGAAGTAGTAGCTCCTGGCACGCCATCTGATGAACCGATCGAAAAATTCGAAGACCTAGACGAGGAGTCAATGCAGTGATTGATGTGACAGCCGAACAACTTCTCGAAGCGGCCCGGGACCTAGCTACCCATCTATTCAACGATGTCGATTTGTGCACAACCAGGCAGGAGCACATCCGCGTAACTTCTCGAGCGAATGCTGCCGCAGCTTTGTACAACGGATTAAGTAGCGAAGATGGACCTTTTGGGTTAACTTTTACGTTTGACTCTGAAGACGGAGATATTATGTTTACTGCTGAGGAAGACCCGAGAAACGACGATTTGTAGCTTGAGCTGCAGCTGCGGCCCGATCAGAGAAACTTTATCGAAGTTGGTCTCGAGCTCGACCTAAATCTAAAATACTTGACTTTATAAAAGCGGCGCGCTAAGGTGCGGAAATGTCTTACCCAATAGAGATACTTCAGTTCACCCGTAGGGGCGATGCTACAAATTCAGAACAGAGGTATGTTTTTATTGTCAACCGAGATCGTCTTTTCATCAGCACAACCTGGACCTTTAAAGATGAACTAGGAAGTACTGTGGGTCCGGACACGGCCACTTTCACAGACATTAGACAACTCGAGAAGATTCTCAGGCTCAGAACGGATGCCCTCGTGAGTAAAAACTTTGTGCTCGATGAATACGCCAAAGACATTCTAGAAATGCAATCCGCCAGGTAATCAACAAGGAGAAACAATATGGATGTTGAAAGAAGCTACGTAGATATCTCAGTATCAAAAAAGAAAGACGTAAAGTCGGCGGGGTGGCTCGTCGAGTTTAAATCGGACATTCCCGAAAACTGTGTTGTTGAAGCATTCAACAACTCGACGGCTGGTAAGAGATACGCCGTCTCGTTTTTCAATTCGATTTCCGGCGAGGACCGCAAGCGGCTACCCTGGAGCGATTCATCAACAGGATTAGATACAGCGTTCGATGCTAGCTATGACATCTCCGCCCGAGGAAAAGCAATCTTCCGTAAAGATTGACAAACGGCCTGCCGCGTGTAAGACTTCTATAATGATTGAAGCATTGATACTATGGCAGATAGTCGGAGCACGTTCGGATGAGAGGATACGACGGCAAGACCGGCCTGACGGTTATTCCTTTTATGTAGGGATGGTTGCGGTAGCATTTATCTTTACTATATTTGCATGGCCAGTCAACGCTATCTACAGAACCGGCCTGCTCAGGTGGAATAAATACATTGCTATTTTTCTAGCGGTGAGCGTATACGCATTAATTGCAACCGGTGCACCCGTCTTTTTCTTTGGGATAGGTTTCTTGTGGGCTTGTTGCGAGCTTGCGGCCTGGATGGAACGTCAAGAAAGAATGTAGAAGTTCAGCACGGTTGGGAAGTTTGACTACTAGACAGGAGAAGTTATGTTATTAAGAAACTACATCGGATCCGAGATCCGGCGCGCCCGTGTTGACAAAGACATGACTTTGCGAAGTATGGCGATTGTATCCAATGTAACTATGAGTTACATTTCCGAAGTTGAGCGCGGCCTGAAGGAACCGAGTTCCGAGGTACTTCGTTCCCTATGCACCGCACTTGACTATCCGGTTTCCTCCCTACTGACTGAGGTTAGTAGCAAGATGTTGATACATGAGATCGAACTTGAGTTGAAGCTCGGCAGCTACCCAACGTCAATAAAGTATTCCAAAGTGATCCAGGATGGCGGGTTGACAACCGTCGGATAAAGTTCTATAATAAAAGACGGAATGACAAAAGACAAACAACACCTACACATACAAAAGGGGACACCATGACAACAGGACTTAAGTTGAGCAAAGATCGCAAGGTTGCCAACATCGTAAATAAAGCTGGCACGCAAGCCGCTATGCACAACGCATTCGGGTTACCGGCAGGCGATCAATTCTCATGCGGAGGCATGACTGATGTGTGCGGCTCGATTTGCTACGCAAACAAACTAGAGAAGTTATTTCCTTCGCTTCGCGCATTGCTGATGCACAACTGGAACCTGCTAAAAGATGCGGATTTCGACACAATGGTCAACCTACTTGATGAAGTTATTTGCAAGTTTGAATCAGAGTGCGAGAAACGTTCCGCCAAAAAGATATTCAGAATTCACTGGGACGGCGACTTCTTTAGCATTGACTACGCTCGAGCATGGATCGAAGTTATCCGTTGTCATCCTGATATACAATTCTGGTCATACACTCGGCAGGCGTTCGCTGCAGTTGAATTACATAAGTCTGGACTTATCAACGTAGCAAACTATTTCAGCGCGGATAGTGCAAACTTGCCTATAGCAACAATGCTACGAAAGACCTACGGCATACGCCTAGCAATGCTTGCCGATAATTTCCAAGACGGTCAAGCCGTTATGCGTGAGATCACCGGCAAGGTTGGTGCAAAGTGCCCAGAGAATAATAAAGCGCAGGCGTTCGGATTAATCACAACCGAAGGATCGGCATGTAGTAGGTGCCGCCTATGTGTGTTCGGCAAGGCTGACATAGTATTCAGCGCGACTAAAAAATAGTTTAGGCAGAGGGACTGCCACCAAATGACGGGAGTACGAAATGAAAGTAAAAGATTTAATTCAGCAACTTAACGACCACTACAAACCGGAGGACGATATCTTCTTGATTTCTTGGGACAAGACCTTCGGAGCCGGTATGACAGAAGACGGCGTGCTAAGCGATGAGCAATGGGAAACCGCTGTTGCACTTATGGAGTTTAGAGAGCACAGAGATATGGAAAACGTAAACGGAGAGATGACAGAACTAATCCGTGAGAGAGTAAACGAAGCACTAGAGGACTGAGATGTTTCTTAGTAGCACGAGTTAGAAGGTTGACAACCGCCAGAAAAAATGTAATAATAGAACTTGTACGGCGAGGGTATGCGACCCCTAACGACTCGCTCCTTCGCCGTACAACCAAATGACATTACACTAAGACGGGAGCAAGACAATGGGTTTAGATCAGTACTTGAGAGTAAGTAAGAACTTCGGCTCGTATATCAACGACACCGAATCCGCTTCATACGACGCAATTATGGCGGCGGCAGGGCTGGATAAGATCGGTAATTCGAACAGCAAATATGTCACAGTAGAAGTAACCGCACTCTACTGGCGCAAGGCAAACGCGATCCACGGCTGGTTTGTCAACGAACTGGCAGGCGGCGAGGACGAGTGCCAAGTAATTCCGGTAACCCGTGAAAATATAACTACGTTGCGCGATCTTTGCGTAGACGCTATGAGTGTTCCAGCAGGTATGTCTCTTGATACTCATGCGCGTACGGTGCTTCCCCCATCCGATGGGTTCTTCTTCGGTGGGTCAGAAATTGACGATTACTATATTCAAGATCTGAAGGACACAATCGAAGGTATAGACCGTATCCTCGAAGAACTTCCAGAAACCGGCGAGGGCTGGGACTGGAGTTTGACATATCAAGCATCGTGGTGACACGGCTTGACAACGGGCAACCGATTCGGTAGCCTCTAATCTTGTTGGTAGAGAACCCCCCTTCTCCCAACAACGAGTCCCGTCAGAGTTCTCCCCCGTCCTCTGGCGGGACTCACCTTTCTTAGTAGCACGAAAAAACAAACGACAAAACGACAAAAACTAGAAACCAGGAGTAGACAATGCCAATCTTTATCGAAGTTGAAGACACGGACGGCACGATCTTCGAGTGGGTAACAGACAGCGAAACTTTAGACAAATTGCGCGGCCATCTTGGAAAACCGCAAAATGTCTACTCTTTAGTAGCAAGTGATCTCGCGGCTTGACCGCGTGAAAGTAAACCTCTATAATAGGTAAACACCTACAAGAGATGGAGAACAAAATGCCAAACTGGGTTCATAACAGCCTAAACATTACCGGAGACAAAGAGCAGATCACGCGCCTAGTCGCGCAGGTATCTGCCCCCTACACCACAAAAGGTTCTGAGTGGGCAGACGGCAAGATGATTGCGGTAGATGCCGTAGTCACAGATCAAGATTTCTCATTCTGGAATATCTCACGGCCTGAAGGCGAGGACTTGGGTAAGTACAACGAGTCTATGGAAGGTCGCGCAGGCGCACATCCGTTCTGGTACGGCTGGAACAACACCCACTGGAATACTAAGTGGGAAGCCTGTGATGCTACAAGTGAAGTAACTCACGGAGAGAAGGAGAGTCAGGCTTCCTACCACTTCCAAACGGCGTGGAGTCCACCAACTATCGTACTTGCTAAGTTGGCAGAGCAATACCCAACGCTAAACATGACACTCTTCTGGGAAGAAGAGCAGGGTTTCGGTGAGGACTTAGAGATTACGGGCGGGGAGATTGTCGTCAATGATTCGTGGGATATCCCAGAGACACATGAGGACACAATGAAACGGCGCGACTACTGCTATTGCGAAGATGCAGAAGATCAAGATGATATTCCGTTTGATGATTGCCCGACTAAGTTTGATCCGAATATGATAATTGACAAAAACGAAATAGAAATGGAGGCACTAATATGAGTAACGTGACATCACTTACTTACTTCGCAACTGACGGGAACTACGGGAATGCAGGAGGTCTCACCGTTGTAGATACGTCTGCATGGACAGACCTTGACTTCGAGTTGCTAGATGGCGTGACAGATGAGTTGCGCCCTACTGCCGGTCGAACGATCTCCGATTGGATTGAGGGTGGTCGAACAGATGACTACAATACTTACTTCCAGAAATTGGGAATAGATATTCCTTAGTAGCACGATTTATATGATCGTCCCTGCCGTGAGGTGGGGACTTTCGTATTTAGTAGCAAAGTTGCGTATCTACTTAGTAGCAACACGCAAACTTCGATATAGATTTGACAAGTACTCGAATAACCTGTAAGTTTGCTCTTGTAAGGAAAACACCTACTAAACGACAGAAGGAAATAAAATGGACGTTACTAAGTCAGTTCAGGGGATCGCCGTTTATGGCGAGTTTGTACGCCCCGGCACCACCACGCAGGTTATTGTTACTCCTGACGGACGCAACACAGCAGGCGACAAGGTTCAGATGCACATTGTGCGCCGAACAATCAGCCTATCTACACCACGCAAGCAATGGCGTTTCAGCACACTATCTACCACTGACCCAATTACAACCTACGCAGGGTCAAACGTAGACGCTCTAAAAGAGATCTACTGCGACAATCGCATGAGGTACGCCTCGTCATTGTTCGAGCAACTGGCACGCGGAGATTGGTTCTTAGTAGCAGATCCAATTCTGGTTGAGGTCTCCAAAATGGATATGGATCATATCTCCATAAACAAGACACCTACCAAATTGCTTTATCGCATCACGCAATCCCGTCTAATGATTCCGGGATATCCAACTGACGTTGTAAATGAAGAAATAACCACAACACCTACACTTGCCACTATTTAGTAGCAACGAGCCGAAGGATAAAAAAATGTTATCAGAAAAGTTTGCAAATATCGGATCAGTCTCAGAGCCAACAAAGTTCTGGAGCATGGTTGTCGAAGTCGCTGCACAAATGGACGTACCAGAGTCTGCTATGAAATTGTCATCAGAGGTATTGCCACAGGGTCGGTACGTCGAACGTGCTGCAAATGGGACACGCAAGCCAAAGACTCCAAAGGCACTTCCCACCGTTGAGTCATTAGATGCAGATACCGAATATCTGCGACCTAATGGAATGATCTATCACACCCGCGAATGGGGAGAGCATGGAGATGTCGCTGCCCTACGCAAGGCGCGTGAAGTTACGGCGCAAGCCTTCACAGAAAGTTCCGGCTCTCCAATGTTCTCGCTGCTCTACGGCGCACCCGGCTGCGGAAAGACTGCACTAGTTGAGGCTGCTTTCGGTGATAATATCTACACGATCTTGGGGACTGGCGATACCGAAGTGGCAGACATGATCGGTGGATATATTCAGACACCTAGTGGTGGCTTCGAGTGGTTGGACGGCGATCTCTTAAAGGCTGCCGAAACTGGTGGAGTCTACTTCATAGATGAGGTCGGACTCATTGATCCGAAGGTTCTCTCCATTGTGTACGGACTCATGGACGGACGGCGCGAGATCACTGTCACCGCAAACCCAGAGCGAGGCACAGTCAAGGCTCACCCAGAGTTCTATGTAATCGCTGCTACTAACCCAAACGCACCCGGCGTTCGGTTGTCAGAGGCTTTGCTGTCGCGGTTCACTATTCAGGCAGAGATGACAACAGATTGGAGTCTGTCACGCAAACTAGGCGTAAGCACCACTATGGTGACGGCTGCACAGAATCTAGCCAAGAAGCAAGCGAGCCACGAAGTTTCATGGTCTCCACAAATGCGCGAACTACTGGCCTTCCGCGATATATCCGTATCGTTCGGAGTCCCGTTCGCCATATCAAACCTACTCGCTGCTGCACCCGAAATTGACCGCCCAGTCGTCGCTGACGTACTGACGCGAGCGTTCGGTAGTGAGTGCAAGCCTGCCAAGATCTAATCCTTCGATCTGGCAGATCGGGGGAGTCGGTGTAGGTGCTGACTCCCCCACCCTTCCATTCTTAGTAGCATGGTGATACGCTTTCCATAAGTAATCGGACACTAAACAAAGGACACAAAATGGGACACTACAAAATTGACGGAACACGCGCAGAGATGACAGACCCTAAGTGGTTGAGAGTTGGCAGTCAGGTTGGCGCACTCGCAAATGAGTGGTCAGATCGGTCAGACATTATTGCCTACGTTGGATCTGGTGCTGGTGGAGAAGCCCCTGCATGTTTCATACCTGCAAGCGCAGAGGTTGAGGTGAACGTAGACGTTGCTTTCGGTTATGGCGTAGAGCCTGCCGACATTGACTTGACTACGCGGTCAGGACGCTACGAGTTTCCACGCGCTGTCGGTGCGATCTTGCACGAAGCCTTTCATGCAAAGTTCTCAAAGTGGGATCTACTAGAGGCACGAAAAGATCTAAAGAAAGATGAGTTTGAGGCTTTGATGCTGCTAGAGGAAAGTCGGATCGAAGCACACGGTATTCGGTCGAATCCAAAAGCAAAGCCTTTCCTTGAGACTTGCGCTATGGAAATTGTTATCGCAGACGCTGGCGAACAGTTTGCAGAGATGAGTAGCACAGAGAAGGCTGCCCTACTGGTCGCATTAGTTTGGGCGCGTGTTGATCTTGGGATTCTAAAGTTTCGAGATGTCGCAAAAGTTACGGACTTGATTGACGAATACTTAGGGCTAGATGTGATTGCAGAGTTGCGCGATCTTGCTACTAAGGCACAGAGGCATGGCTATCATTATGACGCTACCGATATGTACCCGATTGCGATTGAGTGGGCAAAGATTGTGCGCGAGGTAGCAGAGGAAAAAGGCGAAGGTTCCCCGGACTCTGGCGAAGGCAAAGGCGAAGGCGAAGGCGAAGGCGAAGGCGAAGGCAACGAGTTTATGGAAGATCTTATGGACGCATTAAACGAGGCTGCCGACAACGTATCCGTTAGTAACAGTGACTCACTTGGCGACGCGGAGACAATGGAAAAGTATGAAGAAGTTGTCAAAGAAAAGTCAGACAAATCCAAAGAGAGAAAAGATGCCAAAGAAATGGCGAGCAAAATCTTTGGATCTGGTACGGCAGAAGTTGTTGGAGCCGGAACATTCTCTACGTTGAAAGAGACCCGAAATCCACGGTCAGATGAACGGATCGCTGCAACAATTATTGCTACTAAGTTGGAGAAGGCAAAGTACCGCGACCGTGATGTGACCAAGGTGTCAAGCATTACTCCACCCGGACGGCTTCGCGCACGAACAGCGGTTCAAGGTGCTGCCATGAAATCGCGCGGAGTGATGACACAACCAGAGGCATGGCGCAAGAAGGTTCGCAAACAAACGGACGAACCCACATTGACTATCGGAGTCATGGTGGATATCTCCGGCTCAATGGGCGACGCTATGGAGCCAATGGCAACTACGGCATATGTCTTGAGCGAGGCTGCCGTCCGTGTTCAGGGCAAGGCTGCAATGGTCTACTACGGCAACACGGTATTCCCCACACTTCGACCCGGCGAGCGCATGGATCAGGTCAAGGTCTATACCGCTTCCGACGCAACCGAAAAGTTTAATGACGCTTTCCTTGCTCTTGACGGTTCGATCAACCTGCTAAACGGCGAGGGTGCAAGACTGCTGGTAGTTGTTAGTGACGGTCACTATGTCAGGGACGAGGCGGTCGCTGCCCAACGCTGGGTCAAGCGGTGCGCTGAACAGGGCGTGGCGGTTGTATGGCTACCGTTTGACGAAGGTTCAACGGCTAGGGCATTGGCTGGTGACAACGCGGTCGTACTATCCGGCAGGTTTAGCCCAACGGCTGCTGCCGACAAGATCGGTGCTGCATGTGAAAAAGCGATCTCAAGCGCAACGGCGCGCAAGATGTAGCGCGTGCTACTAAGAAGGTTGTCCCCTTCGTGTCCGGCACGCGCACAAAGTCACCCCCCATGTTTAGGCGTGGGGGGTTTGACTTGTCTGACGTTAGTAGCACGACACGGCGCGCGATCAAGTTTCGATAACGGCTTGCATGTTGGACTCTACTTTGCTAAACTGAACACATCACGGACAGCCCGTGGTGATGAGCAAGGAGTCCACATGGCTATACGCAAAACGAACAAGGGAACCGTATCGGTATCCCATAAGGGCGCGCTGGTTGCAACCGGCGAGGTAGCCGAAGCAGTAGCAGTAATCAGCAACATGCGTGCTACTAAGAAGCAATGCACGAACAAAGAAAAGACCGCCAAGGATCTAGTGGAGCAGGCTGCTGGGAACCGCGCTCGAATTATCCTCAATGAGGACGGGGACGTAATTTGCGAGATCATCAAAGTTGTTGCCGAAACAACTAAACTTGATGACTTCATCATCGAACTAGAACGGCTGTACCCAAAAGAGTGGGCGGTACTCATGGACTCCGACCCCAGGGCGATCGAACTGACCAAGGTCGCTGCTACTAAAGAGGGAGTGAGTTACAGAGTTATGCCGAAGTAATCGGAGCGTGAGGGGATCCCCAATCGGGATCCTCTCACAATCGGTTAGTAGCACGACACGGCGCGCAGGGGGCAGGCTTGCATTGTCGGTCAGAACTGATAAACTGGACACACCACCTACGAAAGGACACCAGATGACAACAATCTTGAATCCACAAAGCAGTCGGATACGGTTATTCGTTTCCATGCAAGCACTGGACATGTATCTAAAGAGCAACGGGGCGATGGAACTCACTCGCAACGGATCACGAAACGCGGTTGCGATTATCGAGGAAGCAACCGGCAAGACATACAAGCGGTCAATGAAAGGCAAGCGCGAAGCACTAACGGACGTTAAGGACTTGCTGGGCGAGGGGATATCATCATGAGTCGCAGGTACGAAACAACAAAGACCGACCTAGACAACTATCGGTTAATCACGGACAAAGTGCGCGAGGATCTGCGCGAGGAGTTTGGTTTAGTTGCTACTAAGTATGACGGCGTAGAGGTGCTAACAATTAGAGGAGACCTAGGCGTATGCACAGAGTGCCTACGGAAAGACCGCGCAGAATCTGAAACAGACGTTTCCACAGTCGTCTACAACTTGATTGTGCCGGTGCAAGAGGATCACGGCGTGGACTGGACAGAAGGCGAGACCGTATGTGATGAGTGCGGTGAGATTAGTTGGTGTTCAACAATGGACGAACTTGATGAGGCCTACCGTCAAGATGCAGGCGAGGCGCGCTACGAACAGATGAAAGATGAGGGGTGGTGAACACGGTGACTCTCACGGAGAAGGGAGAAAACGTGCTACTAAGAGTATGGGCAACCGTCAAGCTGACGGGCGCGATAGGTGGGATCCTTGCGATCATGTTGGTTGCAGGCGCGATAGAAGTGGGTGGTTGAAATGAACGGATATGCAGTTGCTACTAAGAGAGTGAACTTCGAGATCGAGAACGGATCCGAAGTCTGGGAGATCATGATGCAGGTCATGAGTGACGGAATGACGTTTGTATTCGCAGAAACAGAATATGAATCGCCATTCGGAGTACAGCGCGACATTCACGACGGACTGGACTTCGATACCGCGCCGACAGTTGCAGACATTCTGATGCGGATAGACGCGGAGCGCGAGAATCTATGGGATCAAGAGCAAGAGAAATCCCAAGCACCTGATTAGTAGCACGACAGGGGAAGGAGAAATCCTTCCCCGTTGCGCCGGTCGCTCAGAAAAAATGTTTTTTCTGGACAGACCTTTCTTTTTTTTTGCTTAGGCTTGCACTTAGTGTCGAGTTCGCGTATTCTCTTAGTAGCACAAACAATCACCTACAACGAAGGAGAGACATCATGGCACTAAGTTACGCGGGCATTAAGGGCAAGATCTCCGAGCGCGAAATCTTTACCGGCAACAGCATGACTGCCGAGTACGTCCAGAATGAATACGCCTCATTAGGGCGACTCCCAACCCATGACGCAAGCGTCCTACGCGCCGACATTCAACGCGCAAAAGACAATGCTGACAGCGTTTATGTAATCTATTCGTATGCCACGCCGATTGCATGGGCATACGGTGACACGGTGCGCGTACCAGAGGTTAAGTACAGCGTTACCACGTCGAAGCAACAGAGTCTAGTGCGCGGATACCTAAGGTAGACTTGCATCATGGCTAATCGTGCTACTAAGAAGGACAGGGGGCGCACCTTGTACGGGGTAGGTGCGCCCGGAAACTTCGCGCTCAATACTCACGCGCCACGCTTTGCCGACAGGCGCACGAAACGAAACAGATCACGCGCCGAAATCGAGCGCAAAGCAGTTAATGAGTCTAAGTCTAGTTAGTAGCAGGCAGTCTTGCACTTGTCAGAGAGTACTGATACGCTGGATACATACCGCAAAGCGCGGTCAAGATAGGGGACATCAGATGAGCATCACTCAAGCACAGAACACGGCGATTGTTTCCGCTGGTTTCACGGTAACTAATTTCAAGAGTCCTGCCATAATGTGCGCGACTCAGCCACTGGAAACATTTAGCGCACCTGACTGGCACTCACTCGCTCTTTACGCGATAAAGTTTCAACTGTGCGAGTGCGAGAACCACCAACCAATTACATTGTGCTACTAAGAAAGAGGGACATCATGAGCATAAAATTTTCTGAGACAGAATATGCAGTTTGCCTAGATTGCGTCATGTCTGCTGCTGGATACGACGCGCACGAATTAGGCTGTGAGCCAGAGCATGAGCCACTGTCAAAGTTTGCAGGCGATACGACCACCACAATTATTCCGACAAACACGGATCTGGGTTTCTCGAATAAGGGCTGCCAAGGTTGCGAGGACAAACTAGCAGGCAATCGCTACGCGATAACGCTGCTAGATATTTAATCATGCTACTAAGAGAAGGGGAAACGAAATGACTTGCCTACAAGACCACACGGACAAATGTAAGGGAACAGTGGAATACCGCGAATCTCTGTCAGGTACGGGTGTAGAGATTGCAAGATGCGAGAATCACTGGGGCGAAGCACTAGAGCGCGACGAGCAGATCAGACTACGTTATCCACGCAACGCGCCAAGTGACTTTGATCCTTCGTACGCTGGTGAGTCATGGGAGTGAACGAAATTATTAAGTAGCAGGAGAAAGTTGCGACCAGAAAAAATGTTTTTTCTGAAGTGCCAAGTTATTCGCCAGACTTGCATAATCACTAAAGTTAATGTATTCTCTTAGTAGCACAAAATGATCAGCGAAATACGCGGATCGAAAGGGGCGGGGAGATATGCCAAAGCAAGGGACAGTCACAGTAGTTTCAGTCCGACCATTCTGTGACTTTGGGTGCGGATCAGAAGCAAAGATTGACGGGCGCACGACTATGGGTGCGTGGGCGAACATGTGCCTAGATCATTGGATCTCATACGGCTGCGGGAAATTGGGCGTGGGGCACGGTCAAAAGTTAGCACTTGCCCCTAAGAATGAAGGGGGCGAGTGATATGGCATTCGACATGAGTCTGGACTACGCCAATGGGACATGTTTACAGGGGCGCATAGACATAACTAGAGCGCGTATCGAAGAGGTGTTTGGCGCACCTCTGTACGACAGCACCGACAATGACGAAAAAGTCATGACAGAGTGGGGCATCATGTTTGATGATGGAACATGCGCGACTATCTATGACTGGAAACGCTACGAAATGGGCGCGGTTGGATTCCATGAAGTTTATGACTGGCACATAGGTGGAACTAGCCATGATGCTATGGATAAGGTTACAGCGGTGCTACTAAAGAGAGGGGGTGAGCGAGATGACTGGAGTTACATTAACAATTCATGATCAGGCTAAGGGGATTGCTCCGACACAAACTTTCACGTTTGAGTGCCATAGTCCCAAAAGACTGGCAGAGATTGTTCAGGGCACGTTCGACAACATGCCAGAGAGTGCGCGGATTACGCAGATTTATGTGGACTAATTAGATCTACTTAGTAGCACGACAAACACGCGGAACCTAATTTAGGTTTAGGCTTGCACATGTCAGTCACTTAGTGTATTGTTCTACTTATACGGAAAGCCCGTACAAAAGTGAAGGGGTCAAGATGACTATCAAAAAGACAAACAAGGGCACGGTTAGCGTTTCGCACCGTGGCGCAGTAGTGGCAGACAGCGCACTTATCGCTGCTATCGCTCAAGTGAGTAACATGCGTGCTACTAAGAGAGAGTGCACTAAGGCTGAGGACGCTGCCAAGGTTGCAATCAAAGTTGCCACGGGAGATCGTGCGCGCCTTATCCTCAATGTCGAGGGAGACATCATCTGTGAAGTCAAAGAAGTTGCAACAACTAGCGTGAGCGTAGATGGGTTTCTCGAAGCACTAGAGGGACTCTACCCCGACATCTGGGCAACGCTCATGGACAGAGATCCCAAAGCAGTTGAGACCGCTAAGACCGCTGCTACCAAGCATGACACCTACCTTAAGGTGTTGCCTAAGTAATTAGGACTCGGAGAGGGGGACACGCGCCCCCTCTCCACACCATAACAGTGTGCTACTAAGAGAGAGACATCATGACAACAGACAAAGCAAAGACGATTACAGGGGTAGTCCTATCCTTGGCCATAGTTGGGACGCTGATAGGCATGGTTATGTCCATGCAAAGTCACGGACTACTTTGGTAGCACGCGAAAAATAGAGGGGAGTCGCGGAGATTCGTGGCTCCCGTTTAGTTTCGAGGAACCAGAAAAAATGTTTTTTCTGACATCCCCGCCGCGCGGTCAGACTTGACAGATAATTATTTTCATGATGTAATTTATCTATCACTCCAAGGGGGGTGATCAATGAAAGGACACAGCATGAGGGCATTGACAGTGAACGCAGAGACATTAGAAACAACTCTGATTGACCTGCCACGCGAGGGCGGGCTGGCACAATTACAGCGCGAGGTCGGCGGATATATCGAAGCGGTACGGTTAGAAGAGTTTGATTTCTATCTCAATGAAGAGGGCAAGATGATTGGCCTACCTCTCAATGAAGTGGGCACGCTGCTTTGGGAGAGCGTATATGGTCAGACCGACGTGATCATGGGTAATATCGTTGTCGTAGGTAAGCCTGATGATGAGGGCTACGAAACAGAGTTAAGTTTAGAGAGCGCGCAAGAGATTCAGAATATCGCCATTACGTTGCAAGTCACGCGGTTTGGTAATGCGCTTATGGCGCGCGGTAACTAATCCTAGTCAAGGGGAGAGAGTGCATGTCTGACATTCTCTCCCCCTACACTTTAGTAGCACGATTTATATGCTACTAAGAAAGACACGCAAAGATTGCTCTCAGTTTGCATATGTCAGTGCATTGTGATATTGTTACACCACAAGCACAAACGAGCGAGAGGGGCACAAAATGAGGTTCATGCCAGATAGCGCGATACTCGGAACCATAGGCCACGCAAAGCGTCGCTCAGCAAAGAGTAAGGCTCGCGCACGTCGCGCATCACGCAACCAACGCCCATTGACAGGCGTGGACATCATTGGCGGTATCGCCCTCATGTTCGGATTCATATTGTTCGTAGCACTATTCGTTTAATCGTGCTACTAAGAGAAGGGGAGATCATGACAACACAGACACAGACACTTTGCAAGGATTGCAATATGTATCCTGCGATTCAGATTCAGCCGGAATACACAGAGCGTTGCCGGCACTGCCACAATAAATTGTGGAAGAAATAATCATGCTACTAAGAGGGAGCACGATTGCGTTTAAGTGCGTAGAGTGTTTGCGGACGTGGACAGTATTTGATGACGCTCAAGAATGGGCGTATGGTCACGATTGCGAAGGGGGGTGATCGTGGAGATAGCCCAAGCGGTACTTGCGGGGATTCTAATGGGATTCGGCGCGGGGATCATATTCATTCGACGATGCTACTAAGAGAGAGAGACAGGCAAAATGTGTGTTTGACTTGCAATTGTCAGATGACTAATGTAGACTAAAGACATGCCAACACGGGCACAGAGATAGGGGACATCATGGCACCGGCTCAAGATTACGTGGAGACCTGCGGATACTGCACCAATGAGTATCTTTACTCAAACCTACGCACCAATAATGAGGGGGACGCAATTTGCCCCCCCTGTCGGAAAGAGGGGGAGTGAGCGAGATGATTTATGTTCCCATTATTCATGCTACTAAGAGAGAGAGTGACAAAGAGATGACAACACCATTGATATTTATCACAGATCCTGGACATGGTTGGTTAGAGGTAGACTTAGCAGAATTCCCAGAAGCATTTGATTGTGGGACAGGATACGGATACATAGACGAAGCGCGCGGAAAGATATACCTCGAAGAGGATACAGAGCTTTGGGCATTCTTGAAGACTCACCCAGAGATTAACGACCGCATTACAGAGAAGGTGTGGGCAGACAGAGACGCACCATTGCGAAACCTGCCAAGGAACGAGGCCAGACTTGTGAGGGCGTAGGTATTAGTAGCGAGGGGGCGTGGCGAGAGTCGCGCCCCTAAGTTGCCGCCAGCTTAGAAAAAATGTTTTTTCTGAGAGCCACGATACGCGGTCAGATTTGCAATTAAATATATTGTAAAGTAAAGTAAGGTAAAGTTAAATAGACAGCCACGCAGGTGCTCGCCACCTACGCTACTAAGAGATAGAGGGAATACTAATAATAATGAAAACTAAACGAAAGTCTTATCTACCAGTAGAGGTAGCAGACGCCTTTAATAAGATCTCAGGTGAACCACAATCTTTGCGAGACTCCTACATGCTACGTCTAGTAATGAATGGATGGACGCATAACTCTGTTGCAGTCGCTGCTGGAGATCTCTCACGTGAGCGAGTACGTCAGTGCGTGCATCCAAGTGTTTCTGACACTAATCCTTATTGGGACTATGTAACTACTCATGGCATTGACTCTCTCCCAGTCCCAGACTTACCAGATCGCATTGAAAAGCCTAGGGCTGCCCCAAGACCTATGCCTAGTGACGAAACTCTGGCACGACTAAGAGAACTAAAGCCACTCGCTGCGGAGGTACGATTTAATCACAGCCACAACAGAGCAGAGGCTGAAGAGTATGTCGGGTTAATTTGGCACGCGCATACCGTAGAAGGCGTAAGTGTGTACCGTTTAGGAAAGTTGCTAGACGTGCTGCCTTGCGGTATCGAGAGTCGTCTAGTGCGTTATGGGTACAAGAAAACCAATGGTGGATCTGAAGCCTTTAGTCCGATTAAGTATCGGAAAGTCTAAGATCATATTGTGTAGTGAAGTGGAGTGCTACTAAGTAGTAGCACGACACTCACGCCCTCGTAGTTCAACGGACAGAATAACCGGCTTCTACCCGGTAGGTTGGGGGTTCGATTCCCTCCGAGGGCACACTTGACAAACAAAGTAATGTCATATATTATTGTACTAACAACACAACAACTAAGGAGTGAGTCACATGATTTAAGTAAAGGAGTGAGGGTGGGGATACTCCAAAACCGCCAGCCAAAGGGACATAATCCCCTAGGCACAGAACACAGATAGGGGACAATAAGTTCACGGTAGTGGGAGGTGCAGAAGAACCCTCCCTCTACTGCTTGCTACTAACTACAAGAAGGGGTAAGACAATGAGACTTCAAATGAACAGCGCAGAAGAGTTAGGACTCATGCTCAGTCAAGATGAGGTAAGCGTACTTGCTACGGCATTAGGTGGGCTGCTAAGCACACTAAACCATGAGATCGAAGAGATCGGAGATACCGCAAAGGAAGATCAAAGTAATCTTATGATGATGCTCTCCATGAAAATGGATACGGAGATAATGTTTCTCAGTCTTTGGACGGCTCTAGGATTGGGCGAGGAAAAACTTGCCATGCTACTAAAGACAACACAGATAGGTGAGGGGGAGAGTGAGTGAAATGAGAAAGTTTAATAAAGAAAATTATGGTGAAGACTTCTACGGTGTAATAACCCACTGTGAGGTGAGGGTTAATTGGATCAACTGCCCTCTCCATAACAAAACAGGTTGCAAGGGAACGGTTTGTGCGATTTGTAGAGTAACCGACTTCGATTGTGAAGGTGAGTGAAATGGTAGATCGCATAGAAAGTACGAAAACGGTCATGTTTGTAGGTGACTACTTTGCGCTGACAACTACGGTCATACTAGATGAGGGGCTACGTTACGAGGACGAAGAGGACGAGGACTTTGCCATAAGGATTGCCACCGTATTCCTATCAGAGCATTACGGGTTTGATGACATAGATGAAAAGTCCAATCAGATAGGTATCGTGGACGAGGACATGCCATAGATGCGGTACACTTTGACTTCTAAGTAGTAGCATGTAATCCCCTTTCCGTGCTCCTTAGATGTGGGAACCCCTTACCCACGAAGGCTGGCCTCTGGATACTTCCCAGAGGTCAGCCGTCTTTATTGTGGATGTGGAGCTGAGAAAAAACGTTTTTTCTATGATACAGATTGGATGTACGCTATTCACATGTCTAACATCGAGATCGTTCAGAGTTCCTTTCACAGTAATGGTCACGCTGCCCCCTTCTACGCGGCAATAGTCGATGACCCAGACACAGGAGAAACAAAGATCGTCATTATGTTCGATGAGCCTGAATACACAGCCGTACTATCGTTGGATGCGCTACTTAATGACGAGGACATTTCTCATGACAAGCATAATTCGAGAGGAGATATCTACGATTCTAAGTTGAGAGATGTTTTGTGGTATCCGGAGTCCGGGTCATAGGGTGACAACCATTATTGGAGTTCAAGGATCTTCATGGGCTGTTATGGGCGCTGACTCACAGGTGAGTGAGGAGTCAAAAAAATTTCGATTGCCATCATCGTTTAGTAAGTTGATTTCTAATGGTGAGTTTCTCATAGGGACAGCAGGAGATGTTCGCGCCGTCAATATTCTTACCCATACATTCGTGCCACCGATTGTAGGGAAGATCCCAGATGAGGGGCTGGATAAGTTTATGGTATCCCGTTTTGTTCCTGCTCTCAAAGTTTGCTTTGATAATAATTTCTATGGCAAAGACAACGAGCATGACTCAGTATTTATTGTTGCAGTTCGCGGGGTGTTATATGAAGTAGGGGGAGGCTATGAATGTATTCGAGATGATACGGGGTTATATTCGGTAGGTAGTGGATCCTCATACGCATTAGGCGCGTTGCATGTCTTAAACAAGAAGCCCAGGACATTAAGCGGTGCTAAGGTTATGATCAAAGAGGCATTGCAAGCGGCAAGCAGATACGATACAGGTACATCGGATCCAGTTACTATTATCGTACAAAGATATTAGTAGCAGTCTCGGTTACTTGCCGTTGCGTTTGGTTGGCCTGAGGCAAACAATCTCCAAGAATATGCTCAGGATCGCTGCGCCTAGCGCAAAGGCTCCCAAACCTATTCCTACGGTTATTGCGTAGTCCCATGTCATGTGACCTATCATGACAGGAGTATATGACACTTTAAGCGTGGTGCGCTAGGTATTATCGTTTGGATAGTGTAGGATAGTGCTAACACAACGACAACACATAGGGGACACCATGAAAGATGTACGATTGACACTCAGAGGCAAGATTGTATTGGCTATGGCATTGCTAGGGCTAGTGAGTGCTGCTATCTACGCCGTTACACCAGAGGAATGCAGGTCGGGCGAGAGTCGTCAAAGTGCCTACTGTGCGGAATATCTACGCTAGGATGAGATCATGATGAAGCGTATAGTTTGGGCTGCCGTAGTTTCGGCATTGCTCGCCGTTGTATCTGTCGTCCTTGCGGTGCTAGGACATGAGTCAGAGTCTATTGCATTTGGTATGGCTGCCGTAGTGTCTGCAATTCTCTCCAATAGGGAACGCGTATAACGCTTATACTAATCTCATGACTGATGCCCCGACACCTAATGAAAGCCCTAAGCCTGCCCCTACGCCCTTAAATGTAGTGCCAGCTAGTAAGAGTGATGGTGAGAGTGTTGTCGCTCCTAAGCCCGTTCCTGCCCCGCCTAAGCCCGTTGCGGTAGTGTCCTCGATTGGATCCGTGGATGTTGTAGTGGGATCACTTGTATATCAAGCACGCGCCCTTCGAAGTATTAGCGTGGCAGTCGTGCAAGATAGATTGACAGAGTTAGGCTACGGGGATGCGCGTGGAGATCTCCGTGGATGGCTATCTGATGGGACAGTAAAGGCTCTGTCAGCGTTTCAGAGTGCATCAGGACTGTTGGTAACAGGTATAGCCGATATGGACACCGTTAAGGCTCTGCTCAAAGATACAGGGGCAACCGTAACCGATTAGTATTAGTAGCACTATAAGTGAAAGCCCCCCATGTTTGAGATGAGGGGCTTTCCTAGTTGCTGATTTATTCGACCAGATCCGCGTAGCAGATGAAGCACACTAGGTGCTTGCCAAAGTATCGGCTACTTGCTGACCCACATAGGGTGCATGTCTCGGTCTCGGTCTCGGTCTTGATCTCGGTTGTCATGTCTTGCCCCTTGTCTTGCACCCCCTTGGTGCATGGCTTGAGTGTAGCGTAGCCCTAATCTGATGTCAAGTTAGGGGATACATGAGTGAGCCCCCCACCTTGCGGTGAGGGGCTTCACTTGATGTCTAGGAGGTCTCACACTCCCACTCCAACGTCAAGCCCTCCATTAGTTGCATACCCTCTGAGACCCCGTTACACCAGCGGATAGCGGGGTAACTCTTGTCAAAGTGCTTCCACATGAATGGCTGACCCCAGTTGTTCCCGTACCCCTTACGCTCACCGTTAGCATCTATCTCCCATGCGTATCGTCCACTATTCGCAACGGCCTCTTCCCATGTAACGGGCTTAAGATTTTGACTCATTTGATATTCCCCTATCTGTGCGCCCCGAGTTGGGCATAGCCTGACAGTACAGCAAAGTGCAGGGTAATGCAATACCTACGCGGAATTAGTTTCGGCGTGTCTACTCGCGCTCACGAGCTCACGCCTACGCGCTCACGCGCTCACGCCTACGCGCTCACGCGCTCACGCGCTCACGCTCACGCCTACGCGCCTACGCGCCTACGGCTCACGCAAAAGCCCCCCACCCGTGAGGGTGAGGGGCGCTAGGCAAGAGGACTACACGCGCCCCCCACATACGGGGCCAATACCGGCAGCCACGCTAACGGGATTAGTTAGCATGGCAGCGCATACGCAACAAAAACCGAACTCCACGCCCCACGCCTTAGCCTCGGCCAATGTCATACGATCCTCGGCGGTGAGTGTGCGAATAGCACCGGCAGCGTAAACAAATTGAGCGTTACCTTCAGCCAACATATCGAGACGCTTCGCGTATAGGTTGCCAGACTCGCGTGACTTGACCACACGGAATATGTCCCCGTTCACGCGGTACATACCCACTTCGAGAGGCGCGGTCGGCGCGACAACGATCTTAGGCGCTTGCAATAACAGATTAATGCTACGCGAGGCCAGATCCTTATCTAGTGTTCCAGACTCAATGCGCGACAGTAGTGCTACGCGAATTTCGGCCAACTCGGTGCGTGTGTTGAGTAGGTGCGTAAGGTATGAAACTTGACGCTCTGTGGCGGGTGAGATTGTCGCGGTCATGGTCATGATGTCCCCTTTTTTTGTGGAGCCCCTTGCTCCATGTCTTAAGTATTACATAGTACTGAAAGTATGTCAAGTCCAAACGGATAGTTATTTATTTCAGCGTGTCGCGCGCTTGCGGATATGAAAGAGCCCCCCACCTTGCGGTAGGGGGCTCTCAAAGTCTTGACCTAAACCGCGTGGCGCGTATAGGTTCGACGTTCGGGAGTGTCCCAGACGATATAGTCATGATCAAGGTGTCCACAATTGGAGCACCACGCTAGGCCACCCTTGATGACACCGATTGAAACTATGCGCTCGAATGACTCTGCGCGTTCGGCAACATCACAGTGGAGCAATACGGTTGCTCTGATTTTCTTTGACATGGGATCCCCTCTCAGGAGATGTATGGAGCCCCTTGCTCCATGTCTTAAGTATTACATAGTGCGGTTATATTGTCAAGTGGAAGAGCCCCCCACCTTGCGGTAGGGGGCTCTGTTGGAGATTAGGGGTTATCTCCCCTCATCTAAGAATGTAATGTGCGGGTATGTGAGTGCGGTAGTTGGAGTTGGATCGCTCGTTACTTGGAGATATACCGCGCTGACCTTGGCTTGATCACATGTTGCGAGTAGCGCGGTGAGTTTGCGGTCTCCGTAGGTTGCGTTGAACTCACCAGACCAGGTGAACCCATCTGTGAAAGTAATGACTACACCAGAGATGCGGTCTCCTAATAAAGCCTTGCGATCTGCTAATACGGTATTCATGATATCCCCTATCTTTTGCCGCCCCTTGCGACATGACATAAGAATATACTATGCGGATGCGGTTGTCAATTCTAGATGAATTAAAGCATTTATGTATACAAGAATATATTATTTCATGCGGATGCGGTTAATGTTTGGGGGGCTAGTCCTGCCCAATTGCCTGCCATGAGATGCGGATGCGGTTAATGGATTGGCTTAGCCATAGGTCATAGGCCATAGGCACTAGGCCATAAGAGGGATGCGGTCAATGTAGGCGCGTTGCCTTAGGTAACTACATGTCAGGGTCATGCGGATGCGGTGAGTCGGTTATGGACGGCTAGGGGGCTGCCCCCCACCCCCTAGTAGTAGGTAGTAGGTAGTAGGTAGTAGGCCAGATGGGTCAGATGTAGGTATGTATGTATGTATGTATGTATGTATGTATGTATGTATGTATGTCAGATGTATGTATGTTTGATGTATATCTGTCAGATGTATGTATGTTTGATGTATATACATAATTTGATGTCTGTCAGTTTGTTTGTCAATTTGTCAATGTCTATCTGTCAATGTCTATCTGTCAATGTCTGTCAGTTTGTTTGTCAGTTTGTTTGTCAGTTTGTTTGATGTCTGTCAATGTCTGTCAGTTTGTTTGATGTCTGTCAGTTTGATGTCTGTCAGTTTGATGTCTCTCATTTGATTGTCAGATGATTGTCAGATGATTGTCTGTCAGTTTGTTTGTCTGTCAGTTTGTTTGATGTCTGTCAATCTGTTAGTGCTCATTTGTTTGCCTGCCAATTTGCCTGTCAATTTGTGATCACATAATTTAACGGTCATCGGTTGATCGGTTGTCTCAGAGATATTTCATGGTCGGATAGGCATGTTGTCTCAGACGCCAAAGATTTCGGATCCGTCCGGATTTCGGACGAAAGTTTAGGAAACGTTTTTGGAGAGTGCCCAATGTACCCGGAGCCAACTCAGCAACCAAATTCAAATAAAGTTAATGTTCATACTTTCTCCTCTTCGTCCAATAAAGTAGCCACCCCCACCCCCCTCTAAAAAACGCTTCGTAATTTTGGAAAAATTTTTAAAAAACTTAAACGTTTAAGCTTCACACTTTCAACAATCGTACAAGATCTGTCCGACTTTAGTGCTGTACGTTAATTAAAAATACGGTAGAGTGCTTTTATGCGTTTCGACTCCCATTTGCCTCAAGATGAGGTCCGTTTTCTTGAGGCTCTTCCCATCCCCGAGATGCACTCTCGTCTTGCGGCATTGCATCATAACGGTTGGTCTTTTGCAGCCCTTGGGCGTTCACTAAACCCTGAGAAAGCAAAGACTACAGTCCATTACTGGGTTCGTAATGCTCCTACCCCCACCCCTCAGCGCAGGGCCATTCCTCAAGCGCCGAATCATTCGCTCTTTCATGCAGTTCCTACCCTACGCACTCCTCAAGCGCGCTCGATTGCACCTAAAGTACCGCCAGATCTGCGCCCTCACCTGCGAGAACTCGCACAATTATCCCGTAGATACCGAGCGCGAACCCCAGGTAACTCGGTTACCGCTCAGGCGAACCAAGAACTCACCCGTTTAGCTGTTCAGTTGCACTCTTACGGGGTACCTACCTCCGATATTGCAGCGGCAGCGGGTATTACCTATCGAGCGGTAGCACGGCGCATCTCACTTCACGCTAAAAAGGACAAATAATGACTCCCAAGCGGCAATATCGTACCGAATCTGGTACTTTTGAGGCATCTGAGCTTGCTATTCTGGTCTGGATGAACCCCGACCGCGACAATAAGCCACAATCGAGGCTACTTATGACGCTTACTGATCGTTTGAGCCCTCATCCGATGGCATTTCCACTAAAAACCTTGCAAAATACCCCTGAATTCGCATCCTGCCCCCTTGCAACCCCCGAAACGCTCGCAGATCTGCTTGTCGCTTCTACTCCAACAACTCCAATCATCATTTTACTACCTATTGCACAGGATCAACTCGGGTGGACTGACTTTTATATCCCTACAAAATACACGGATGCCCCTAAATGATCAAAAAACTAGACCTTTTTCCTGCGGTTATCCTTGTAGCACCCCCCGAATCGCTGTCTGACTACACAAAATTGATCTTTTTTCAAGATAAACCCAAAGAAACGCGCAGAGTAGACAGATGCAGGGTATCTATTCTAAACTCAACAATATATGTTGTAGTAGACACTCCTGAAGGATTTAGCATCATTTTTAAGGAAAAACTGGCTGATTACAACAAATCAGACGCCCAACACAACGCAATCACCGTTTCTGGGAAGATTCTTGCTTTTCGCAAGGACGAAAACTGCGGCTGCGGTTCACGATTGCGGAGCTGGTCTCCATTTGGAAAACAAGTTACATCTAATAACGACCCACAGGAGTAGACACTATGCAAAGTCTTATCACGAGCGCACTTGCCACATATCGACTGACTCGTCTCATCACTACCGATGAAATTACAGCACCAATCCGCGACCGTATCTGGGAAACGCACCCCCCAGAGACATCCCGTCTCGGGTATCTCATTACGTGCGACTGGTGTAGCAGCGTTTATGCGGCATCAGCACTTCAATTATCCCGTATGATTGCGCCTAGAACAACTACCGCTGTCGAGATGGTTCTAGCTCTCTCTGCAGCGGCAGCACTACTAGCCGCACATTCGGACAGCTGACCGTATGTACCGCAACCGTATGACAGGAGTGTAAGTGGGCATTTTTAGTAGGGACTCTAATGAACCATCTACTAGCAAAGAACTTCTTCCGTCAACATTCCTTTCCCCTGGTGTAAATACAGCTAAGTCTGCACCCTACGGAGCTCCTCGCACGCTTACGGCTGCTGCTGCTCAAGTAAAGATTAATGACAAGGGCGAGTTCGATCAATTCCGTATGCGTCGCTCTGCCGCCTCGAGCGCATGGCAATCTGAAGCCTGGGAATATTACGATGCTATTGGCGAAATCAAATACGCATTTAATCTTGTTGCATCCGTTGTCTCTCGCATTCGTATGTATGCCGCAGTTGTTGAAGATCCAGCGGAGGCTCCATCTCCTGTATCTCGCTCCGAAAAAATTGATCAGCGTCTTGCTGCTGCTGCCGAACGTGCACTAGAACGTTTAGATTCTGCTTACGGAGGTCAAGCGGGCCTACTTAAAGACGCAGCTCTTAATCTTTCTGTCACTGGAGAGTGCTATCTGGTTCAGATGCCCGCACGCATCGGGACAGGACTTCCTGAGAGCTGGGACATCAGATCTACAGATGAACTGATGACAGATGCTCGAGGTAATTTTATTGTTGTAGGCCGACGTGAACAAGCACCCGGAGGTAACTCAGGCTCCGCTTCTTCCGCGATGGGAAGCCCAATATCGCTAGGCGAAAGATCTTTCGTCGGGCGTATCTGGCGTTCACATCCTCGCTACTCAGATGAAGCCGATTCGAGTTTGCGTGGTCTATTAGACATGTGTGCGGAATTACTTTTGCTTAACCGTACCTTCCGCGCCACTGCTCGTAGCCGTCTTAATGCCGGTGCGCTCTATCTCCCTGACGGTCTTTCTGTCGCTGCTCAAGGTGATGGAGATTTCCCTCTGGACTCTGACGTTGACGTTGACCCCTCTGCCTTTACTGCTGAAGAAGCAGAAGACGAGTTTGAAGAACAACTTATTGATGCAATGACTACACCTATTAGAGATGAGGAATCCGCTAGTGCCGTTGTGCCGCTTATCATTCGAGGCCCTGCAGAACTTGGGGACGCTATCAAGCAGTTTAAATTTGAAAGATCGTTCGACCCAGCTCTTGCACAGCGTGCTGATCGCGTCCTCGAACGTATTCTTCAGGGCCTTGATGTACCGAAAGATGTAATAACAGGTCTTGCTAACGTCAAATACTCGAACGCCGTACAAATTGACGAGTCTCTTTACAAGGCGCACATCGAACCACTCATGCTGCTTCTTGTTGACTCGTTCACAGTTGTCTACCTTCGACCATACTTAATTGCGAACGGATTTTCCGCAGAAGATGTCAGTAAGGTTGTTGTTTGGTTTGATCCTTCACAGGTGTCTACTCGCAATGACCGCGCTGCTGATGCAGATTCAGGTTTTGATCGTAATGCTATTTCTTACAGTTCCTGGAGACGCGCACACGGATTCTCTGAAGCAGATGCACCTGAAGGTACCGAAATTGCGCTTCGCATGATGATTGAGCGTGGACAAATTCTTCCAGAAACTGTAGAAGCCATGCTCGGGTCTATTGCCCCTGAGATAATGAACTCCGTACGTGAGGCACAACAGGCATCCAGTATTGCTCCTGTCCCACCTGAGGTGCAGCAAGCCCTTGCAAACGCAACTGAAACTCCAGATGGTGAGCCTGCATCAGAAACTCCGGATGATTCCCCCGCCGAAGCAGCACCCCCCGCAGGACCGGAAGCAACCCAACCGACTGAGACCCCCGCCGGTCTTTTTGAGCCAGGACAGTAGAAAGAAATAACATGACAGTAAATAAGCCGGAGCTAGTTAATATCCTCGCTACTCTACTTAGCGATTATGTTGTCATTAAGTATGTCTTCCACGGCGCGCATTGGAATGTCGTAGGACAAGACTTCTCTCAGTATCACGAAATGTTTGCTACGTTCTATGAGGATGCAGAAGAAGCAATTGATATTATTGGTGAAGATATTCGTAAACTTGGATCCCCTACCCCCGCTTCGCTCTCTGACTTCCTACGACTTACTACCATTCCAGAGGTACCTAGCGGAGCCTCCGTACAAGAACTTCTTAAGTCCTGCTACGAGGCTAACGAGCTCATCCTTTCTGACATTAATGATGCTTTTGCTCAAGCAAATTCGGACAACGAGCAGGGAATTGCTGATGACCTTGCAGCCAGAGATTCAGCGCATAAAAAGTTTCGCTGGATGATGAAGGCTTCTCTTGATCCAAAGTACGGATACTAAATATGACAACACAATCGTCAAAGAACTGGGTACAAGTAAAGGTAGTGCAAGAATATTTGCCTTCCGAGACTTTGGTGTCTCCCGATACGATTGTTGCTGCTGCAAGCGAGCCTGCTCCTAAAGAAGATCAGATCAAGGGCTCAGACACAAATAAAAAAGACTCTGCTAGTGGCGAAGGAAAGATTTCTTTTGGAGCTCGTACCGAGACTGCTATCAAAAACAAAGTAGAAGAACACAATAAAAAGGCTCCTAAGGGACGTAAAGCTACTCTTTCTATGCTTAAAGCGGTTTATCGCAGGGGGGCTGGAGCATTCTCTACCAGTCACCGACCAGGAATGTCCAGAGACCAGTGGGCTATGGCGCGCGTTAACGCCTATTTAAAGCTTCTTAAGTCTGGTAAGCCATCAAACTCTGCGTACACAACTGATAACGATCTTTTACCTGCATCACACCCCAAGAGCAGCAAGAAGTCCAATTCAGCGCTTACCGCCAGCGGATTGGTACCTGAAGAGCGTGATTTAGCAGATGCAATTCTTTCTGTAGTAGAAAAGCACGGAAAGTTTAACGAAGACGCTACAGGAGTCTGGGCCGGATATACTCCTGCCGATAAAAATACAGATGCAGGCATCGGGGTTATTTGCGCCAACTGCGTGTTTTATCAAGGTGGAGCAGATTGCGCAATCATTAGTCTCCCTGTCGAGCCCAATGGGAAGTGCCGACTAGCGATTCTACCTGACGGAGTCGTAACTGCAAAAAAGAATACTCAGGACATAGAGCTAGAACTAGTTTCTTTTACAGCCGAAAATGAACTTGCTCTTAACGATTTAAAAGAAAATACATTTTCTACTGCTCAAGGTGCAATTACGTATCTTACAGAACTTTCCGGTCTCGGATACGAAGCCGAGTATGCAATAAAAGCTTCCTGGATGCGAGCAGTAAAAGAAAGTCAAGATCCATATTTACGTGCACGAGAGCTGGCAATTACTACGTATAATAGTCAAGATGCAGATTTGCTCCCTAAGAAAACAGAAAGTGCGGAACTGTGATTAACAACCTCACTAACAAGCAGCTAGCAAAGGTTACAGCCTCTGCTATCACTCTTGTTGCTAGTGCCAACAAAGAAACTCAAATATATCGGCGCGTTAGCCCGAGATCTGCAGTAGAGATTCTTGCTCGGTCACTAGAGAAAACTGCCAAACTTCCGTTCTCTATCCGTGAGTATCTCGCCATACGCGATGTATCTGACTTTGTGCTTGTCTCTCAGAAGAACAAAACAAACCTTGCAAAACGTCGTAACACAGATCTTCTTCCAATATGCCACCCGTCATCTAGCAAGAAGCACGCAATGACGGCTAGCGCTTTGCGTATTGAGCGTGGACGTTGGATCGCAGCTGACCCTAGAATTACTGACACAGAAGCTCAAGCGATGATTGCATCTGCATTTAGCTCTGCCCCGTTCTCTCCTGAAGAGTCTTACTACATTACGCGCCTTACCGCCCTCCCACAGGGTTCCGTCCCTCTTACGGCAATTATCGCTGCCTTTGGTGATGGAAACTCTACGGCGGCTCGTTCTGCTCGAGCTCGTATGCAGCGTCGTGACCGCAAAGGTCGCTTTGCGTGGATGGGTGGGGGCATGTCCACTATTGTTCGTCGTAGAGACGGATCTACTCGTAAACTTAGCGGTAGAACAATTGCTCAGGGTGTTGGAGCGGATGACACTTTCGATCTAGAAACTCCTGACGGTCGATTGCTCAGAGTTCCTGCCGGAAGCTCTGAAGCAAGTAAGGCTTACCTGCGGGGAGAAGACTCTCCTGACGGATTCTCGGTTGCTGAAGTTGGTGCGATTGATAGAAAAGATGCAGTAGATGAAGATCAAATTCTTGAGGTAGAGTTCCCTAATCTTTTCCGTAAGGACGGTTCTTACACAGGAGCTGGTACTAAATACACCGACGATGCCTATGACGTTATTAAATTAGATCCAAATAATGATGACGACTTTGAAGCACTCCCAGACGAACTTGTTCAAAGAAAGCCTGACGGCTCCTTCCCTATTGATTTAGATAAGCCTGTATTTATTCTAAATAGAGATACTGGTCAGCGTGGCGGTACCGATCTAGGCCAGTTCCAAAACTGGGCAGACACTCAGGGCATGATTAATGTAGATGAAATTGTTCGAGACAAAGAAGAAGGCCGCGAGTCTGACGCTATTGCTGTTCTCGATCAAGAAACATACAACAGACTGTACGACACCGTAGGTGACAGGGATCCTTATGAGGTCCTCCAAGAAATTCAAAAAGAGTCTTCGGGTCAAGAAGACAGGGCCCCCCTTAACGATAAGAGTCAAGCTTTTAATTTTGTTGACCCAACGGGTGCAAATTTTGTAGATGATGATTTTACATACGAGCCTAAAGGTCGTACTGATCAAGACTCTACCGACTATACCGATGATCCTTCAGTACTGGCTAACTCTTTTTCTGAAGAAGAATTAACAAGCGCACTAAAAGAAGCCGTTACTCCTGCAGAGCCCACAGAAAATTCAGAAGACCTAGACGCCCTTGACTTTGGGCCTCCAGGAGATGGAGATCTCTCCTTTAATGACGGGGATGAAAAAGTTCCCGCTCAAGCGTTGTATGACGCGCTAAAAGAACAAGGCACTGACGCGCAAAATAAACTTGCAGAGATTTATGACGAACTACCTGAATCAAGCACTACGAATGTTTCTGACCTAGAAAAAGCTCGCGCTGAAGGACCAAAAGCTACCCTAGTAGAAGAAGTTGCTCGTACTCCTAAGGCTGTGCTCCCCACACCAGAAGAAGTTCCTGAAGAAGAAGCACCCTTGGCTTCAAAATATGAAAATCTTCCTCCACTCTTTGATGGACTTTCTGATGATGAAAAAGCAGAAATTCTTGACGGCAAAGACTACAGTAAGTATCTTCCAAAGAATCCAGACAAAGATGTTCCAGAAGGATTCCAGCCAGTATTTCCAGAACCTTTTGAAAATGTTGATGAAAACCCAGACTTTGACCCTATAAATCTTGCTAACACGAATGACGCGGTCGATCTTAAAGAGGCTCTTGCTGAAGGACTTAGTCCTGACGCAGAACGGCCAGGTTATGGGACTGTAGGACGTACTGATGAAGACGGTGAAGAATCTTTTACTACTGCTCCTCTCGCTGCTATTCGAGATGCTCTTCAAATGCAGGGCGAAGATGCAGATAAGCTTATTGATGATGTCTACAAAAAAGATGAGGACACAAGCTCTTCTGATGCTGCAGATGCCCTAGACGATCTACTTGGAGATCTTGATGACGCAGACGCAGACACTCAAGACCTGTCAACTGAACCAACCACTAGGACAGTAACTGCTCCTAACGGGAAAGACTACACAGTCAGCACTCGTAAAAATGAAGATGGAACTGTTGACCTAGTTCTTTCAGACTCTGAAGGCAGAGAATTTGTTGAAAGCTCGGGAGATGAAGAAGAGCTACAAGAACTAAACGGTCAAGCAGAGCAGTACGCGCAGTCCATTGAAGACGGCGACGAAGCCGGGCAAGCATTAACTGAGATAATTGACGATGAAGATATCTCAGACGTTCCAGAAGATGTCACTCCAGAAGATCAAGTAGATGATGTTGTTGATGATGTAGTAGAGCCAGAAAAAACTGAAAGGGAGAAGGCTCTTGAAAATCCTCCTGGAGATATTCCTGCCGTAGGATCTCCAACAGGTGAACCGTCAGTTCAAGGAACCATAAAACTTCGTGCTGGTAAGTTGAGAGTTGGAGACTGGGTACTTGGTGCGGATAATAAATGGCATAAAATTGTTTCTAGTAAAAAATTTCCTTCTTTTAGGGATAAAGAAATAGCACGGGAAAATAGAGTACCGGCAAAAAAATCTGTAACTCTGCTTACATTAGACGATGGAACAACAATTTCTAGCGGGTTGGGCGACACTAGAACGGAGGAATTTTATGACGTATCTACCCCTCCTCAGGACTCAAATGTTTCTGTAATAGATCTCCGAAATGGGGAATTTTTCTATAAAGGTATTTACTTTAAGAAAGTTTATGGAACTTATCGGGTAGTTAACTACGGTCCCAAGCTAGGACAAACGGACACTATTGAAGAAATGGTTGAAAAGATTGATGCGGCAGAAGGCGTTGAAGCAGATCAACCATCTACGCCCACTACTCCTACTATTCCCACTCCCACTCCCACTCCCACTCCCACTCCTACTCCTACTATTCCTACGCCCACTACTCCTATTCCCCCCAGCCCTAAACCTCCTCGAGTTCCTTTAATTCCTTCTGTAACTCCAGAAGATGAAGAAGGTATCCCCTCTAGAGAGCCTGGAAAAGATTTTACTCCAGCATACGTTGACTACCTAAAAAATACTGATCCTCGGGATTTTACTCGAGAAGAGATAGATGACTACGGACAGCTTCTTAAGTCACTCTCTCGCGCAGAGAAAAAAGAACTTAGAAGAAAAAATAAAAAAGCTTTCCTATCTATGATGGGTCTACGGGCTGGTCAAGACCTACCTCAAAACTCTAAATTCGACGGAGAGCGTACTCAAGATGAAGCATCCGAACCTTCTTCTACTCCTACAAATGCAACTGATGAAGAAGTAGCCGAAGCAGAAGAGTCTGGTGAAGGTACAACTAAGCCTAAGCCCGCAGAAGGAAAACGTCGTCGTCAGCTCGTGCCTGCGCAAGATTTTTTCTACGTAGATGCAACTGGAAAAATTAGACCAGTAAAATTCACTCTCGAATATGTTAATCATCTTTTTACTACTGACCCAAAAAATCTTACTGATCAAGAACTCAGAGATCTTATGACAATGATCAGTCAAATTCCCGAAAAAGATGCTAAACAATATAGCAAGAAAAAAGAAAAGGCTCAACAAGAATACCTTGACAGGACTTTTGGGAAAACTACAGAACCTATCACTAGGTACCCAGGGGACAGGTACTTTTCCGATGGGGAAGAGCCAACTCCTTCTGAAGAAGATTCAGACATTGATGCAGGCGTCTTCACTCCAGGCGATACTACTCCGTCAAAACCAAAGCCAGTAGAACGCCCACTCCCAGGAGAGAAGAGAAAGCAAAACTTAAACCGTAGAGCACGAAATCTTCTTAAAGAGACAGAAGACTCACTCAATAAATTACTTGACTACGGTATGCCTGATAATTTTTATCCAAACTTGCCTCAAAAAGATAGAGAAGATCTTTTCAATAAAAGATTGTCCGAACTTGAAGAAACTCTTGAGGATTTGCGTACGTCTCTTCGTAAGTACATTAAAACTAAAGACTCTAGTCAAGACAATTTAACTGCCCTTGAAGAGATTGCTGCAAAGATTGACCTTGCTCGTAGGCAACTTAATCGTCTCGAGCAGGGAGGCTTTAAAGGAGATGTATCTGAAAAAGATCGTGACTCAAGTCTTGTCTCCACGCAAAAGACTCTTGACGACATGTCTGATTGGATTGAAGATGCTATTGATCCAGCGTGGTCCCCGGAAAGTTCTTCTTCCACTACAGAAACACCTTCTAGCTCTTCAGCTCCTGACGAGTCGTCTGACTGGCTCGACCTTGACTTTGGGCCTTCAATATATAAAGACTCCTCATCTTTACCTAAAAACAAAGATGCTGAATTAGCAGCAGACTTTTTAGATGACTTTAACGCCAGACTGAAAACTTTAGCTCTAGAAAAACGCACTGCTGCAAGAGCAAAAGAGTACGAAACTATTCTTTTTGAAAATGTTCCAGAAAAAAATCTAGAAGACTCTGTATCAAGAAAAATTATTAATGATGCAATGGCTCAAGCAGCGCTTGCTGATGCGTGGGAAGAAGACCACGAAGATGAAAAGTTTAATCAATTTAGGGCAATAGAAGCAGAGCTAGACTACAACACTATTCTTAATAAAGAGTATTTAGTTGGTCAAATAACAAAGCTAAGAGATCTTCTTCGTAATGGAGGAGACTCAGAAGAAATTGCTTACACAGCTAATAGTCTCACTCCTATTTTTAATCCGAAAAACCCTGACCCAATTATTGACGAAAATCCTCTTGTAAAGATTCTTCGCAGTAAACCAGAAGTTTCTGAACTTATTCGCAAGGGCCTTGAGGCTCGCGGCGTATCAATAGATGAGTCCGACAAGGTAGAAACTTTTAAGCCAAAAACTCGTGCTCCTAGAGCTCCTAAGCCAGCAACTGAAACTCCTACACCTGAAAAGAAGCCTATAAAGCCTAAAGCTCCTAAAGTAAAAGAAAAAACTGATGACGATGATGACGATGATGATGATGATGATGATGATTCTGGTCCAATACAGAAAGATGAAGGATCTTTTGCAGTAGATATTGAGCCTGGATCACCTCTTCCTGAGGATGACTATGACTACTCAGAAGAAAGCTTCCCACCAACAGAAGAGCAAGTAAACATTATAACCGCGATTATGACTAGAGCAAGTACTACTGTACGAGCTCTTGCAGGCTCAGGAAAAACCAGCACCATAAGAATAGCTGCAAGAAGAATACTTAAAGAGCGTCCTAACGATAGAATTCTTTACATTGCCTTCAACAGATCCATCAACGCTGAGGCTGTTGCTGTGATGCCAGGGAATGTTACGTCTCGTACAGCAGACTCCCTTGCGCATAAAGATATGAAGAGTCGTCCTAACTGGAAATTTATGACGGAAAGATTAAACGCTTCTAGCAATAAAGAGTACAGAGACACAGTTATATATAAATCAGAACTTATTTCTGACCACTTTGAGGTAAAAAACTACTATCCAAAAGATGGCGGAGAGCCTGTTGGATTTACTGATGTTGTGAAAACAGCTCAAGAAGCTATAAAAGAGTTTGCTATTAGTGCTGACGAAAAAATTCTTCCTAAGCATTTTAAGGAAATGGATCCTGATAACGTTCCTAAAGAATTTGTAGATCTTGCAGAGCGCATGTGGGCAGATAAAACAAATCCTGATGGAGTTCTACAAGTAAACCACGAAGATATTCTTAAGCAATTTACTTTGCTTAAACCTAATATGCGTCTTGAAGGAGGAAATACTCCTCCATTTGATATTATTTTTATGGATGAGGCTCAGGATATTAACCCTGTTCTTGCTAAATTTTTGGATGATCAAGAAGTACAAATTGTTATGGTGGGTGATAGCAATCAAAGTATTTATGGCTTCCGAGGAGCTACAGACGAACTAGACAGAGTTGTGTCAAGTTACGACCTACCACTAACTAAATCTTTCCGTTTTGGTACGGAAATTGCAGGTACTGCAAATAGATTTTTATCTCTGCTAAAGTCTCCTTTTAGAATTGATGCTGCTGGACCTTCTGGTAAAGTTGTAAAGCCTGGAACAATGGTGGATCCTGATGCAATTCTCACAAGAACTACTATAGGTAAAGTTGTTTCAGTAATTCAAGAGCTTGCAAAAGATAGAAGAGTTGCTATGGATGAGAACTCTCGAAACGATTTTATTTCCCTAGTATCCTCCGCTAGAGCACTTAGATTTAACGACTCTAAAAATGTTCTTCATCCAGACCTTAGAAGCTATAGCTCTTGGGAAGAGGCTCTTCTATCTGTCGCAGAAGGGAAAGCTGGACCTAGACTAACTCAACTTTTTATCTACTTACAGAGTAAGAAACAGTCAGCAGAATTAGATGATTTAATTAAGCAAGTTAAGTTTCCTTACGTTGAAGGTCTTACAGCTGGAACATTTATTCCTAACTTTACGGAAGAAGACATAGTAAATCCTGATGGTCCTGACAAGTCTTCAGTAGTTATTCACAACACCCCTGAATATCAAATGTTTTACTCTAGAGAAAAACTTGCGGAGCACGAAGCAGAACGACGTGCTGTAAAAGAAAGAAATAAAGCTATTAAAGCTGGATGGGAGCCAACAAAAAAACTTCCCGCTAGGTTGCGAAGCACCTCAAACCCAGAAAAAGTTGCGGAGAGAGATGCGCTACGAGAAGCTATAACAGAAGAAAATAAAATTATTAAAGCTGGCCGAAAGAAAGTTGAAAAACTTCCTACCAAGCTAAGAAAAACACAGGCGCAAAAGCCAATTAATATTTCGACTAGAAAAAATGAAGATGGATCCATAGATGTGTACTTATATGGAAACATTCTTACTGGAGATACTAGAGGAAAATACTTATACGACATGAGACGTATAGGATTTAAAGGTGTCCCAGAAGAGTACGGTCCCGAAAACAGTCCTATACCTCTTAATATTCAAAACAATAAAACAAAAGCAACAAAAGTAAATTTTGTTGACGATGAAAATGGAACTGCTGCTCAGAATGCCGTTGCAGCACTAAACGACTTAAAAGCTTCTTGGCAGGGAGTTCCTCCTGAAGACATAGATGTAACTATTATTACTGCTCACGTAGCTAAAGGACTTGAGTTTGACAGAGTCCAGATTAGTGATGACTTCCTTGGTGAAAGATACTCACCAAAGACTGACCCAGACACGGGAGAAACTATTCTCCCAGACCTTGAAGAACTTCGTCTTGGTTATGTAGCTGTAACTCGATCAAAAAAAGAACTGGATCCCGGCGGTCTAAGCTGGATCTTCAATGTTACAAAAGAAGAAGAACCAGTAGAAGATATTTACAGTGCTACAAAAGAATTAATAATAGATTCTGACACTTCTGATATATCCCCTAGTTTTGGGTCAGCGCTACAAGCAATATCTGTAAACCCTGATTTCTACCTAAGTAAAAACCCTGAAACTTCAGTAAAACTTCTTGAAGCTAAGAAAAAACTTCCTGGCGCGGATGTAGAAGAACTTGATAAGATTATTAATCTTGTACGAGCTCAAGCGGCACCTAAAGCTCCTAAGCTTTCCGAAAAAGAAAAAGAAGCAAAAGAAAAAGAATCTATTGAAGAGCTTAATGAGACACTTCCTGAAGCAGAAAGAGTTTCATCACCATCTTCAGAAATTTTTCAGAGTCAAATATCCAGCTCTCCAGATAAAAATGTTGCAAAGATTGAAGAGAGTCTTGCAAAGAAAAATCTAGGTGGCGGAAGATGGCAAACCTGGAGTAAAGATGTTGAAGAGTCAGACGGTACTGTAACTCGATATGAAGTAATTATTCAGAAAAATAAAAATAACACCTTTTCCGTTGTGCATCGCAGTTACACGGTAGGTGACCCAAAAAATGAAAGTAAAGGAAAGTTTAAGAATGAAGTAAGAATTCATTCTTACCCCGCAAGTCACTCATTTGAACTTTTACAGACACAAACTAGAGACGCTTTAGGAAATCTTAGTCTGTCTCAAAGCCAGGCTCCAAGGACTAAAGAAGGTCAGAAAAAAGCTGTAGTTGATCTTTTCAATAGCCGTAGAGCTTTTGAAAGTCCTCAGGATGTTACTGATAATCCAGCGGCAACCCATATAACTGCAGATGGAGTTACTGAAATTTTTGGCGGAGAAAGAATCTACGACCATGTACGTGGCCGCTGGGGTACAGTAATTAAGACCATAGATGTGTATGGTGACTACAAATACACAGATTACCTAGATTGGCAGCCTGACGGAGAGGCCGCTACTAGAGGACCCGCTAAAAACTTTTTCGTGGTTGATCCTAATACGGGCGCTTGGACTCCTTCAAAAGGAGTTAGTATTCCTTCTTTCTACAGAGCCACAGGTCAAGTTCCTGTGTCCCCACCTCTAGAGGGCTACTCAAATCCTCCGAGGGCTACAGCATTTAAAAAAGACCTAATTGAAAGGCCAGAAATTAAAGAAAGGCGTCGAAAGGCTGCAGAAAGAGCTGCCAAAGACGCTAATAGGCCCGGAAATGAAGACAATGGCGACGACAATCCTCCGTCCGGAGGTGGCGGAACTCCAGTAACACCAACAACCCCTTCTTCGAGCTCTCCATCAACTAATACCTCCCCAGAAACAGATGAAGAAATAGCGGCCCAAGTTCTTGATGATCTCTTAAATGGTTTAGGCGAAGACACATCTGCTGGCGGTGACGACACTATGTTGTCAGGTGGCTGGACTAGGGCTGATAAAAGTCAGTTTTTTGGAAAAGTTGAGCAAGCTTACTACAACCAGATGAGGAAGCTTTGGGATTCCGTTGGGTACAACAAACAATTAGCAGATACTGTTGAAAGACAGGTTCGTCCTCTCCTAGATTCACAAATAAAAAGTGGAGAAATAACCGAACAAGAAGCTTACGACCAGCTTGGACTTTCTACAGAGCTACGAACGGACGAGAGGGTTCAGGTACGTTTAAAAGAATTTATGCTAGATAAGATTGGAAGTCCTTCAAAAATATACAAAAGCAATAGAGGAAGCACTATTGCAGTTAGTGCAAGAGGAGTCTCTGACGAACAGATTACTTATTTTATGAACGCGGTTGATCAACTTGAGTCCGTAATCTCAAAACCTGGCATGGTGTATGTCATAAGTAATAAAGTAGGAGCGGACGGCGTTTTGGGGGCTACACTTGCCTCTGACCATATAATGATGATCAGACCGTCAATAATTGTCCCCGGAGATGACATAGCTGTGGGAATGAATCATCAAAATTGGATGAATGAGAGGCGTGCAAAAAAAGACAAAGTACGAGCACCATCACCTCTAGATCCAAATAACCTTCCTTCAGGTAAAGCTGATAGATATAGAGCGCAGTTTGACGCTGCTTTAGCCAAGACTTCTATCTCAGGGCTGCTTGGAGTTATGGCCCATGAAATGGGACATGCAATTGATGATCTGTTCTCAACTGATTTTACAGGGTCTATTGATGAAACACCTAAAGGACCGAGAGACATGTACAAAAAGCAGAATCCTAAAGGATATCAAGCTCTAAATGCTTATCAAAAATCTTCAGGTTCTGGTACATATTCAAATCAAGATCTAGTAGAAGCATTTGCAGAAGGATTTAGTTCTTGGTTTGTCCAGGGAGGCTCCCCTACATCAAAAGAAGTTCAAGATCTCGCTGAAGCTTATGGATGGAATGAGAGATACCCCGACATTGTAAAAATTAACACAAGACCAGAAAATTATAAAGCAAGGAATACTTTTTCCGATTTAAAAGCCCTTGAGTCTAATGTAGATCTATCCTACCGAGGATATCATCAGGCTCCAGGAAAAAACGATGACAATGCAAATGCAAGTGATTTAGAGTCTATGCTTCCGGATTTTTACTCCCGTCCAGATATCTATAAAACAGGTGACACTGCATCAGATAATGAATCACTCAAAGTTTTACAGGAAGTAAAAGGAAATCCTGACGCTATAGTAACGGTATATCGTGCTGCTCCAGAAGGTTCTAATATCAATCCTGGCGATTGGGTATCTTTAAGCCCCACCTACGCCGAAACTCATGGTTACGGTGAGACTGACGACAAAAATATGCCTGTAATATCTAAAAAAGTAAGAGCAGGAGACTTGTTTAGCGAAGGTAATAGCATAAATGAGTTCGGTTGGGATCCTGAATCCTTCGACATCGAGCCAATGAGGGGAATGTCTACTAAGGGAGCAAACCCTGAAGTTTTTTCTTCTACAAATCAGCTTCTTCCTGGTGTAGCCGTACTTAGACTAGATGATCTTCCTGACTCAGCAAAGAAAAGAATTGATACATACATTCAAAAAAATAATGTAAATATTGATGGAATGGCAGACGCAATGCTTGGCGCTCTCTCAAACACGGCTGCTGTTAATATTGGAAGAAATTGGTATAAAGATGAAATGCAAACTGGTGCTAGAAATCTAGCAGAAAAAACTGGATATCCAGAGGATGTAGTAACTGCTGTAGTAGCCATTACTTCTGCTCAAAACAGGTGGAGTACCTCTAGCGGGGGAAGGCCAAACCTTGAGACAGCAGAAAAGTTTATTCAAGCTCATAAAGATGGATTATTTGATAATGCCACGTCTATTGAAGAAATTAGAAAAGTAGATATTGGATATATGATGGGTAATGGTTTTGGATGGAATGTTGTTCGACTTCTCAATGGAGATATTTCTATAGATCAAGCTGTTAGTGGATCTAAAAGACGTTCTTTTTATAATAACGGGGTAGATCCCGAAAACTCAGGTCATATAACAATTGATTCGTGGATGGGAGCGTTCCTTGCTCAAAACTCGTCAGTAAAACCAGAAGACGTAGCAGCAGCTATTTCTAGAACACAAACTCCTCAATATCTTTCTGTTCTTGGGTTAAATGCCACCCCTGCCTATCTTCTAATCTCTGAAGCAACTATGAGAGCGCATCAGAGAGCAATTAAGCTAGGCTATGTAGAAGACACATGGATGCCGCACCAGACGCAAGCGACAGCATGGGAAGCACTTAGGTTAGGAATGCTAGGACCGATCCCAGAGGAGATATTTAATGACTAAAATGATTGAAGTATTTGCTGGACCAAAAGAAATTGAAATTTCAAACGCTCAGTTGGATGCTGAAGCAATAAAAGATACTCCATATCAAGGAGCCTTGCCCTCCGCTGAGCGCACTTCTGGAATTAAATTTGCACATGAAAATTCTGCTGCCTGGGCCCTTCTCTCTAATAGTATAGCACAAGAGGAGTATCTAGCCTTAAAAAATGCCGTTGCGGAAAGAGTTGGAATTTTTCAAGAAAAGACGCCTGAATTGGAGGAAAATGATGAGTAATTTTAATCCGGTAATTTATCGTACTGTTGATGGCCCTGTACGGGGTCCTATGGTTGATGCACCTGCTGATATTATTGTTGAGCAAGTAGGTAGAGGCAACATTGACGCTTGGAGAGCTCTTTTACAGAATATAGGTTCTTCTGAAGAAGAGTTCATTAACGAAGTTGCTGAGGCTGTTAAGAAAGATCTTGATGACTTTATTGCAAAGAAAAACTCTTCTAAGGCGGTAGAGTAGCAACATGGCTGATGTAAAAAAAGACTTTAAAGCGGAACGAGCAGGCTCTATGGCACTGCATGTACTTGCAAAAGATGATCAACCTCTTGAATTGATTCTAGATTGGCATGGAGTCGGGCAATTTTTTAGAATAGATGGTGGTTGGTCTTTAGAACCTAAGGACTCAGATAATTTAGATGATTCTAAAATTGTTTACATTAATCCTGAAAGATCAATAGAATTTATTGATAAATGGGATACTGAAGACTCAGAGTTAGACACTGACTACGTTGCGTACACTGCCACCAGAGAGCAATTAGTCACAATGTACCCAGAATATGCTAACGCCTCAGAGGTTGAAAATGCTGTTGTAGCGGCTGGAAACTTTACTTGCCCCCCTGCAACTCAGGATATAATGATTAATCTGGAAAACAGAAATAAGGCCATTAAAAGTGCTGGTTATGGTCCTCTTAATCCAGATAGGCCAAATGTTGATTTCTGGGAGGAAAAAGCCGAACTCTGGAGCACTACGGTTGATGAAGCTAAAAGCTCTAGATGTGGTAACTGCGCAGTATTTATTCGTACTCCCGAGATGCTCGACTGTCTTGACTCAGGTCTGACGCAGGAAGGCAGCAAGGAAGCTTGGGACGCTATAGATGCAGGAACTCTTGGATATTGCGAAGCGTTTGACTTTAAATGTGCAGCAGGAAGAACATGTGTTGCCTGGGTCGCTGGCGGTCCAGTCACCGGAAAAGACAAGGATAACTAATATGCAGTTTGCAGGAAGAAGCGGGACAAGAGTTCTTTTTTCGTCTGACAATAAATCAGCGATAATTGATGAAGAGCTTAATTATGTCCTATCTATTGACTATACCCCCGTGCTTGCTTCTTCTTATGTTTGGTCTCAAACAGATTTTAAGCCCAGCGTCCAATCTGAGGACCTTGCGATGGCTGCTCTTACAGAATTAGATATTTCTGTTTTTTCTTCCTCGGAACGTATGCACACGATCCCTAAGTCTGTCCAAGAAGAAGCCAAACGTGCTATCGAGTGGCGTAAAGAATTTAAGCGAGGTGGCACTCCTATCGGTCTAAGCAGTGCTCGCACTCTTGCAAAGGGTGGACAAATCGGCATTAAAAAAATTCGTCACGTTGCCAAATACTTTCCTCGTCATGAAGTAGATAAAAAGGGTAAAGGCTATAAGCCTGCAGATAAAGAATACCCGTCTAATGGTCGTATTGCTTGGGCGCTCTGGGGCGGTGACGCTGCGCAGAAGTGGTCATCCTCAATTGTTGATCGTGAGAATAAAAAAGAAAACTCTTCTCTTGTTGCATCTCATGGCTACTATGACTTTGAAGACCCTAAAACTGTAGATTTTTCAGGGTTTGACTCGCCAGCTGTGAAATATATGGCTCGTGTACGACTTGATGGGTCAGGCATAGACAGATTATATGCAGTAAAACCCTGTGGAACTGTTCTTGTATGGGATGACGGCTCTTGGAACGACCTAGGACACGTAGACCATGACATTAAAACCTACGATAAAACTCTAGACGATCCTTACGACACTGTAGATAAAATGCACGTCCCACTGGACCCGGAGGCTGCTGTTACTGTAGCCGCTCTATTCGATGCTGACCCATTCTCTGTCCGGTCTTTAGATGAAGTAGCTCCAGAAGAAACTGCAGTATATGATCTTGCTCGCTTTGAAATGGATTTTTCTATTGTAGATGCAATCGTAGCTGCCCCTGGGTTTAAAACTAATCAGGACGGTGACTATACACCAGAAGAACGCTCTGAAAAAGCTACAGCCCAGATGAGAGATGGTCTAGGAAGATTTGCTGTTACTGGTTCTCGAGTCATTATCGGTAAAAACCCTAACTATAAGGGTGAAATTGTTTCTCAGGACGGGGGGGCTCAAACAGTAAAAATTAAACTCGATGACGGTAAATATATTGATATCGCTGCAAATCAAACTCAGCAGGAAGATACTTTTAATCCTATTGAACAGGGCAGAGAACAGCCTGCCGGGGGCGGATCACTTTTTGACTCTAATCCGATAGATACGTCTGGAATTATTGGAGAACCTCGAACTCCTATTGGGTTCGCTGCTCAAATACCGGGAACTCTCCCCCCTCTCTCTAGAGAGTCTTTAGCTACTATGCTAAACGACTTTCCTGC
>Ga0208903_1000264_pt1 | contig 48560 bp, 43 predicted proteins | sample AntAceMetag02UKJ_FD_184769 | JGI IMG/M metagenome (GOLD analysis project Ga0208903, IMG submission 184769) | Saline lake microbial communities from Ace Lake, Antarctica - Antarctic Ace Lake Metagenome 02UKJ (SPAdes) (version 2) | ecosystem: Environmental > Aquatic > Non-marine Saline and...
TGAGTGGGAAAAGTCGATTTTGGGATTTGGCTTTTCGAAATTAGCGAGCGGAGGGATCACGCCGTGTTTCAGTGTCAGGGCGGTTTTGATCAAGCCGGTGACACCGGCGGCGATGTCGAGATGACCAACATTCGTCTTCGCGGTGCCGAGTCCGCAGAAAGCGGTTTCGTCGGTGGTGCGGGAAAAGGCTTCGGTGAGGGCGGCGACTTCGATGGGGTCACCGAGGGGGGTGCCGGTGCCGTGCGCTTCAAGATAGCCGATGCTGCGGGCTTCGACCCCGGCGTTGCGATGGGCTTCGAGGATCATCTCGACCTGACCGCTCACACTTGGCGCGGCATAGCCGGCTTTGTCCGCGCCGTCATTGTTCTGCGCGTAGCCTTTGATCACCGCGATAATTTCATCTCCGTCGGCAATGGCATCGTCGAGACGACGGAGGGCGATGAGGCCAACGCCTTCGCCGAAGACAGTTCCGGTGGCTCCGGCGTCGAAGCTGCGGCAATGACCATCAGCGGAAGCCATCCCTTCGGGGGTGTAGAGGTAGTCGCGTTTTTGAGGGAATGTCAGGGAGACACCACCGGCGAGGGCCATGTCCGAGGTGCCGGAGCGGAGGCTCTCACATGCCTGCGTAATCGCGATGAGCGAAGTCGAGCAGGCGCATTGGATCGCCATGGCCGGACCTTTGAGGTTGAGCTTGTAGGCGATGCGGGTCGGGAGGAAGTCTTTGTCGTTGCCGAAGAGAATTCCGAAATCATTGACCGGATACCCGGCTGCGAGCTTGCGGGCGAAGGCGCGGTCGGTGCAGAGGTTGTTAAGAAGGTAGGAGTTCTGGCTCGACCCGGAGAAGATTCCAATTTTTCCTGGAAAGCGGTCGGGGTCGTGTCCCGCATTTTCGAGGGTTTCCTGAGCGCATTCGAGAAGGAGTCGATGCTGTGGGTCGAGGACTTCGGCGTCGCGGGGTGGAATCCCGAAGTGCTTCGCGTCAAAGAGGTCAGAGCCTTCGACGATGCCTCGGGAGCGAACGTAGGTGTCATCGCCGGTTTTCGGGTCGTTGGAATAGTCGAGTTCCTCCTCCGTGAAATGGGAAATGGTCTCGCGTCCTGCGAGGAGGTTTTTCCAAAAGGTCTCAACATTGGGAGCGCCGGGGAATCGCCCGGCCATGCCTACAATCGCGATGTCGGTTGAGCGATGCGTTTCGGCCGTCGATTTGTCAGTTTTGATCGCGGTCTTCGTTTCCCCGAGATGATTGCTGAGACGCTGAATCGTCGTGTGCTGAAAAAAGACGGTGATGGAAATTTCCCGCCCGAGGGCCTTTTCGAGTCGCTCATGAGCGCGGGCGATCTGGAGGGAACTCATGCCGAGATCGAAGAAGTTGGCGTCGAGGGGAGGATTCGTGAGGCCGCTGACTTCGCTGATGATTGATTCCACAAGGCCTTCGTGAGCACGAGCGGGAGCAGATCGGCTCGGTGAAGTTTTCAGAGCGACGCGATCCATTTTCCCGTTCGCGGTGAGAGGGATCGCTTCGATTTCGTGGTAAAAGGCGGGAATAGCGTAGTCCGGCAATTTTGATTCGAGAAAATGGAGGAGCGCGGTGCGGTCGGGCATCGAGGCGGAGACGATCCAGGCGGAAAGCGTTTTATCGGCTCCGTCACTCGTTGCTTCAGCGGTGACGACAGCACGTTCAATGTCGGGGTGCGATTCGAGAGCGGCTTCGATTTCGGAAAGCTCCAATCGATACCCCCGGATTTTCACCTGATGATCGCGGCGGCCTTCAAAGTGGATCACGCCATTTTTATCCTCATGAGCCTGATCGCCGGTTCGGTAGAGAAGAACATTTTCGTCCCACGGCGCGGCGACAAAGCGCTCTGCGGTGAGGTCATCCCGCTTCCAGTAACCAAGCGCGAGACCGTCCCCGCTCGTGTAAAGCTCCCCGCTTTCTCCAAGAGGGACAGGTTGTTTATTTTCGTCGAGGAGATGAACAGCCGTGTCATGGATCGGCTTTCCGATAGGGACCGGCTTACTATCCGTGAGGTCTTCAAGGCGAATCCGATGGCAGCAGGTGAAGGTCGTGTTTTCAGTCGGCCCGTAGCCGTTGATCAGCGCGAGTTTGGGGAATCGCGCGATCACTTTTGCTGCGTGGGTGGGCGAAAGGACATCACCCCCGGCGAGGAGTTGCGTGACCCCGGCGAGGTCGTCGAGGCGCTCATCGACGATCGCGTGGAAAAGTCCGGCGGTGAGCCAGAGGGTGTTGATCTCGTTTTCCCGCAGCGCGGTGCCGAGACGGCGCAGGGTCATCGTTTCTTCCGGGAAAAGAATAACCTGTCCCCCGTTCAGGAGTGGTCCCCAGATTTCGAAAGTCGAGGCGTCGAAAGCGACCGGCGAGTGCTGAAGGATTCGCGTTTCCGGTCCGAGTTCGGCAAAATCGGCGTTGAGGACAAGGCGGAGGATCGCACGATGAGGCACGAGAACTCCTTTCGGGGTGCCGGTCGATCCGGAGGTGTAAAGGAGGTAAGCCGGCGAATCTCTCTCGACGACGGGCAGGGCAATGTCGTCAACGGTTTCGGGGAAATCAGAAAACGAAAGCGAGGTCACCCCTTTCAGACCCAGCTTCGTCGCATCACCGAGGACGAATTTTATCCCGGCATCGTTCGCCATAAACTGAAGCCTTTCCTTCGGGTAGGAGGCGTCGAAGGGAAGGTAGGCCGCGCCTGCCTTGAGGATCGCGAGGAGGGCAACGATGAGTTGGGGGCTGCGCTCGCAGACCACGCCGACCGGTTCGCCCGGCTGAATCCCTTCGTGAATGAGCCGCGCCGCGAGAGCGTGGGAACGAGTTTCGAGCTCGGCGTAGGTCAGGGAGAGATCGCCAGCGGAGACAGCAATACGGTCACCGAACTGCAACGCAACGGCGCTGAAGGCTTCTACGACAGAGTCGGGATTGGAAAGGGGTGATTCGATGGTCCGTAAATGAACCACCAAAGCCGCTTCAAGGCAATATAATAATTATGGAAAATATAACTATAAAGAGACCCGTCATTTGAGCGGTGTGATCATTCAATCATTTGCGCCACATTCGATATCATCAGCGGCTACTCGCGTTTTCTATGAAAGAAATTGAACTCAAATTGGAGAAAATATGCTGCGCTTCCGCAAATATTCCTACCTCAAGCGGTGTCACCGTTATTTGAGTGACGGGATCTTAAGAAAGTCGCGGCAGCGGTTTTGAAGTTCGATCGCCTCCTCCACTGTTTCCGCCGTGACATTAAGGTGTCCCATTTTGCGGCCCCGGCGTGCTTCCGCTTTGCCGTAGAGGTGCAGTGTCGTTCCCGGCAGCGCAAGAATCGCCGTCCAGTTGGGCGATCCAGTGTTCTCAACCCAGACATCACCAAGGAGGTTGAGCATCACGACGGGGCGCATCAGGGTCGGGCTGCCGAGCGGGAGGCCACAGACGGCGCGCAATTGCTGCTCGAACTGCGAGGTCTCGCAGGCGTCGATGGTGTGATGCCCCGAGTTATGCGGTCGCGGTGCCATTTCATTGACGAGAAGCCGTCCGTCGCCGGAGACAAAAAATTCGACGGCGAGAATACCGACGTAATTCAGCGCTTCGGCGACGCGGAGGGCGATCGCTTCGGCTTCTTTGAGGACAGCCTGATCGAGGCGGGCGGGGACAATGGAGACGTCGAGAATGTGGTCGCGGTGGATATTCTCAGCCGGGTCGTAGGTCACAGTTTCGCCGCTCTGTCCGCGCACGACGAGGACGGATAGCTCAGCGGCGAGGTCGATCTTTTCCTCGAGGACAGCGCGGGGCGCGTCGAATTCAGCCCAGATTTTATCGGCATCGCCGTCGCGGGTGACGGGGAGCTGGCCCTTGCCGTCATAGCCGAACTCGGCGGTTTTGAGGATACCGCCACGGTCAGGGAGCCCGGTAAGAGCGGTCTTCAGTGTTTCCGCAGAATCAACGACCGCGTAGTTGGCGCAGGGGATCGCGTTTACGGAAAGAAAGGCTTTTTCCCGCTCGCGGTGTTGCCCGATCGTGATCGCCTCCGCGCCGGGATGGAGCGGCATCGTCGCGGCAATGGTTTCAAGCAGCGGCTTCGGAATGTTTTCGAACTCGACCGTGGCGACATCGGCTTCGGCGAGAAAACGGGCGAGACCTTCGGCGCTGTCGAAAGCGTCTTCGATCACGAGATCAGCGAGTCCTGCCGGTCCAGTGTCGGGGCCTCCGACCCAGCTCACGACGTGGTAGCCCATGCGTTTTGCGACAATCGTGAGCATGCGCCCGAGCTGTCCGCCGCCGAGAATGCCGATCGTGGCTCCGGGAAGAAGCGGTGTCGAGCTCATGCCGGGTCTTCGAGAGAAGGAAGCTCGGCGGCCTCTACCTTGGCGCGGAGCGATTCACGGTATTCGATCAGCTTTTGGCTGACCGCCTCGTCTTCGTTGGCGAGGAGCGACACCGCGAAGAGTCCGGCATTGGTCGCGCCCGCTTCGCCGATCGCGAAAGTCGCGGTGGGAATCCCGGCGGGCATCTGGACGATGGAAAGGAGGGAATCGACCCCGTTGAGGACGCGGGATTTCACCGGAACGGCGAGGACCGGCACGGTCGTGAGAGCGGAGGCCATTCCGGGGAGGTGCGCAGCGCCGCCAGCTCCGGCGATGATGCATTTTAATCCTCTCTCACGGGCGGACTTCGAATAATCGTAGAGTAGCTCCGGGGTGCGGTGGGCGCTCACGACTTTGGATTCAAAAGGAATTCCGAAATCCTGGAGCACTTCGGCCGCTTTTGCCATCGTCGGCCAGTCGGAAGTGCTTCCCATGATGATTCCGACGAGCGGGGCGGAGGTGGATGATTCTTCAGACATAAGCGTGTTCGAAAAGGGTGGGACGATGAGATCGGGTCGTGAAAAGTCTTTATCCTCCGAATCCGGCGGCGGGGCAAGAGTTTTTGAGGGTCTCAGATTCTAGTAGAATTGAAACGGTTTTTCTCTCGCTTCCACTTGCTGAAAATGCTGAAGTGCATTTGTTTGCATGATGAATTCCTATCACTCGTCCAACGAGGATCGGCTCTTCAACATTAACGGTGGTGTAAATAGTTGTCTGTAAGTCCGCCCGACCCAGCCCGCCGCAGAAGCGGCCGATGGAGCGTAGCGGAATCGGCCGCTTCTGCGGCGGCGCGCCTCCCCCCCCTGGGGTTGTCGGTGCCCGTCCATGACTTAATGCTGAAGGTGCAAACCAAAAACAGCAAAAAGCCATGTACGAACCCAATCAAAATAATCAACATCCCGATCTCATCAACCTGCTTCTCGAAGACGGCATCGAAAACGCCATCCCGAAAATCAGCGAACTCCTCATGAACGCCGCCATGCTTCTCGAACGAATCGCCCACATCGGTGCCGAACCCAACCAGCGCAACGTCGAAGAGCGCAACGGATACGCCAACGGCTTCAAGCCCCGCAGCTTCCAAACCGCCATGGGCAAACTGAATGTCGAAATTCCGCAGGTCCGTCAAAGCGACGTCCCGTTCCGAACGTCGCTCCTCGAACAGGGATCGCGTAGCGACAGGGCCCTCAAGTCCGCTATCGCCACCATGTATGTCGAAGGCGTCAGCACCCGGCGCGTCACGAAAATAATGGAAAAACTCTGCGGCTTCCAAGTTTCCTCCACCCAGGTATCCAAGCTCACCGCCGAACTCGACAGCGAGTTCCAAAAATGGCGTGAGCGCCCCCTTCCCGAGATCACCTACCTCACTCTCGACGCTACCTATTACAAAGTGCGAATCGACGGCACGGTAAGAGATTGCGCCACCCTCGTCGCCATCGGCGTGCGCCGTGACGATGGCAAAAGAATGATTCTCGGCGTGTCCTGCGCCCTGTCCGAAGCCGAAGTTCACTGGCGCGGATTCGCAAGCAGCCTGCGCGAGCGAGGCATCGGCATCCCCGACCTCGTCACCTCCGACGCTCACACCGGTCTGCGCGCCGCGCTCAAAGCCTGCTTCGCAGCCACGCCTTGGCAGCGCTGTCAGTTCCACCTCCAGCAGAATGCTCAGCAATACATCACCAAGCAGGAACTGAAAAGCAAAGTGGCCGCCGACATCGCCACCATCTTCAACGCCGACGACCGGCCCCACGCCGAAATCCGTCTGGCAAGCTTCGTCGAAACCTACTCCGAAACCCAGCCCAAGCTTGCCGCATGGGCCGAAACCAACCTCCCGGAAGGCTTTGCCGTCTTCAGCCTTCCCGAAGCCCATCGGAAAAAGACGCGAACCTCCAACGCCTGCGAAACCCTCAACAGCCAGATCAAACGCCGCACCCGGGTCGTCGGACTGTTCCCGAACGAAGCATCTCTGCTGCGCCTCGTCACCGCCGTACTGATCGAGATCTCAGAAACCTGGGAAACCGGAAAAGCATATCTCAAACTCTCCTAACAAAACAATAAAAATAAACTGAAATCAGTCTTCAGCAAAAGTCAGAAGCCACTTTTACAGATAAAAATTTGCGCGGCCCTTCGGCAAGGTCATCATCTCCAAACAAAGAAGAAAACGAAAGGCTGATAAAGATCAGAAGATAGGAAGTGTGTTTCATAAAATTACAAGTAAATTGCTGTTGCAAGTGTATTGCACTTGCTTCATCTTTTAGAACGACGCAAATGTTTTTTGCAATTAGATTGCATTAACGTTTACCCGCTCACGACCTTACCATGAAAAATTTTACCCTTATCTCCTTCATCCTCCTCTTCTTTGGCGGTTCACTTCTCGCTGGAGAGGTAACCTATCGGGCAAGCATGACTGGCATCGAGTGCCAGGGGTGCAAAAAAACCATCGCCAAGTCTCTCGGCAAATTGGATGGTGTTAAGACAATCAGGATCGCAAAGGGATCCGGGAGCAACCATACGCTTACGGTCATCACTGACGGAAGCTCATCTCTTTCCAAGTCCGACGCACTGAAAGTGCTCGGGAAGAATGCCCCTCACTACCAGATCGTTTCCTGGTCGAAAACAAATTGAGCGGAACACCTGCTCCAAACGTCTATTTGACTACCTTCACCAGCGAAATCATGAAACTGATATCCTCTCTCATCCCTCTCATCCCTCTCGTCGCCCTCGCCCTCCCCGCGTTTGCCAAAGCGGAGAAACTCGAAAAACCCCTCGTCTACGTTCCGGTGCTTCCTTACGAATGGCTCTTTGAACGCGTTGGCGGAGACTGGATTGAAGTCGAGACGATTGTTGGCGAAGGCGACGACTGCCACGACTACTCGCCGACCCCCAAGCAGCTCGCGGGCATTTCCAGGGCCAATCTTATCTTCTCCGGTGATCTTGGATTTGAAGGTAACTTTTTTGTGAAGATAGGTGACGGAACCGACGCTCCGAAAGAAATCAGCCTGCTTGAAGGGCTCGACCTCCTCGAGGGGAGTTGTGAGGTTTGTGAGCATGAGCACGCGGAGCACGCTGAAGAAGGCGCGGACGCTCATGAGCATCATGAACACGATCATGGCGAACTGAAAGATCCCCACGTTTGGCTTTCTCCGAAAATGCTCATGCAGCAGGCGGACCGCGTCGCCTCAATCCTGAAGGAATTTACCGTTCCCGCCGCCGCCGCGGGGATCGATGAAAATGTCGCCGCGCTAAAGGAGGAATTGACCGCCGTGCACGAAGAACTCACCGCATCACTGGCGCCCATGAAGGGAGAGACTTTTTACGTCTATCACGGAGCCTTCGCCTATTTCGCTCAGGCCTATGGACTTGAGCAGAAGGCGATAGAAGTGACCGGTCGTCGCCCCAGCCCGAAGCAAATCGCGGGGATCGCGTCACAGGCAAAAGAAGACAACGTCAAAGTGATCTTCGTGCAGCCTCAGTTTGATCAGTCCAGCGCGGTTTCGCTCGCCGAAACCATCGGAGGAACGGTTCAGGAGCTCGATCCGCTTGAGAAAGATGTCATCGGCAACCTGCGCACGATCGCAGCAGCGATCAAGGGGACACGCTGAGTTCAACTTAACCCTGTTTAGTCACCCATTGAACCCTGTTGAATCATCCGACATCGCCGTTGCTGACGGCCTTTGTTTTGGATACGGTCGACAATTGGTTCTTGAGGACGTTTCCTTTTCGATTCCGAAAGGCGAGTCCCTCTGCATGATCGGCCCGAACGGCGGAGGCAAATCGACTCTGCTGAAGCTGATGCTCGGGCTGCTGGAACCAACCCGGGGTTCACTTTCACTCTTTGGAAAACCCGCCGAGGAAGCTCGCAAGCAGATCGGTTATGTGCCGCAGGCGGTGCGTTTCGACCCGCTTTTTCCGATCACCGCGATCGACATTGTTCTCATGGGGCGCCTCGACCGCCATCGTTTCGGATTTTACTCCCGAAAGTGTCGGGAAACTGCTTTACAGGCTCTTGCCGAGGTCGGTCTCGAGGAGTTTGCGAACCGCCCCTTCTCCGATCTTTCCGGCGGTCAGCGCCAGCGGGTTCTCATCGCGCGAGCCCTCGCTTGCGAGCCCGAACTTCTCCTCCTTGATGAGCCGACCGCCAATATCGATCTCTCGGTCGAGGAGCAGTTTATTGAAACGCTCGCGTTGCTGAAAGAGAAGATGACGATTCTCATGGTGACGCACGATCTCGACCTGATCTCGGAAATCGGTGACTCGGTTCTCTGTGTGAACCACCGGGTTCATCGTCACTCGCTCCCTCTCTCGGGAGAAACGATCCGGGAAATATACAGCGGAGTTCGTCGTGTCGAGCACGATCGCCGGGCGCGGCACGTCCATGGAGATCACTCCGCCTGTGAGCATGACTGAATTTTTCGACGCCGTTCAGAATATCCCGCTGATTCGATACGCGCTCCTTGCCGGCATCGTTTCAAGCCTCACCTTCGGGGTCGTGGGCTCTTTCGTCGTGACGCGTCGCATCGGCTACATTGCCGCCGCGATTGCCCACAGCATCCTCGGCGGGATCGGTGCGGCGATCTATTTCAGCCGGGTCTATGACATCCCCTGGCTCACTCCAATGATCGGCGCGGTCATCGCGGCTTTGCTTTCCGCTCTCGTCATCGGCTGGGTCAGCCTTCGGGCCGGCGAACGGGAGGACACGATCATCGGGGCGATCTGGGCTTTCGGGATGGCGTCAGGCCTGCTTTTCATCCACTACGCGCCGGGAAAAGCGGTCAGTCTTGAAAGCTTTATCTTTGGGAACATTCTCCTCACCTCGAGAAGCGATGTCATCGCCACGGTGACGCTCGGGGCGATCATCCTCGTGCTCGTCGGCCTGTTCTACCACAAACTTGTCGCGGTCTGCTTCGACGAGGAATTCGCCCGACTCCGTGGAGTCTCTTCGGACGCCTATTACCTTCTGTTACTCGCCATTACCGCAATCAGCATGGTCTTGATGGTTCGAGTCGCGGGGATCATTCTTTCGCTCGCACTCCTCGTCCTCCCCGCCGCGACGGCGTCAAGATTTTCACGAAAACTGTGGGTCATCATTCTCGTTTCGATCGGGCTGACCTTCGTCTACAACACCGGAGGTCTAGCTCTCAGCTTCGAGCTCGACGTCCCGACGGGACCATTTATCGTTCTCGTTGCCTCGCTCGTCTATGGACTCTCCTTTGCCCTGAAAAGGTTGGTCCGATAGCGAGGTTTCCACCCGTAGCAGCGAGTGTGAACGAGCAGCCTCTTCGACCGCCCATCTCTATCTCCTCGCTCACGCTCAGAGCTACGCACCCGATCCACCCGTAGCAGCGAGTGTGAACGAGCAGCCTCTTCGATCGCCACTCCCGTCTCCTCGCTCACGCTCAGAGCTACGCACCCGATCCACCCGTAGCTGGATTCGGTAGAATTCAGACGTAGAAACCAGGCGGCTCACCCGCATGAAAAGAAATTCACTTGGCTTCCTTTTCATATTTTATTATAATTTTTATGGTTTTTCTTGAAAATTATTCAGGATATCTTAATCTATTCCCGTAACTACCCTTCACTTCATGTCACTGGAACAGATTATTTTCCTGATCGGATTCTCATTCGCTCACGTGTTCTTTCCCGGCCATCCCACTCCCTTGCTGCTCGCGACGGGTGGAATGACCCGGCGAAATGCCTGGAAATTCACCGGCGGCATGGCGATTGCGCACGGCTTGCTCGATGCCCTTGCCCTTGGAGTTGGTCAGTTTGTTCTGAAGTTACTCACCTCGGCCTGGCCTGCAGGTAAGTTCTATCTGACGAATCTCGACATACCGATTCTCACGATCCTCGGAATTTTCCTCGTTTTTGAAGCCTTTCACCGCCATCGCGACGAAGACGGTAAAGCCAAGAAGATGCTCGATTTCAAGCGCCCCTTTCTCGCCGGTGCCGCGATCGGTTTTATCCCCGGGCCTGACACGATCGGCTACGCGATGGTAGGTGGTGCCCTCGGTCTGAACGGCCTTGGTCACGCCCTCACCGCCTCGGCCGTCGTCTTCATCGGAACCGCACTCGGTTTTTGCAGCGTCACGACTGTGACCGGCTTCTTTCCGTCCATCATCAAGAGTCCGAAACTCGGACCGGTAATCTGCATCGTCACCGCGCTCCTCTGTTTCGCGAGCGTCGGGTATCGCACCTGGAATACCTGGAACGACTGGGCCTGAACTTTTTCCCCTCTCCACTTCATGAAAGCACTGCTTACTTGTTCCCTCATCGCTGCCGCCCTCACCCTGGGAGCTTGCTCAAAAAAGGAAGACCCGACCAAAGCGGCAAACTGGCTGCCTGAAAACGCCTCCGTCGCCCGTCACATCACCGACGTCCACGGTTTCACGATCAACGGAACGGACAGCGCTCATCTCAAGGTCAAAAAGATTGAGCGGGAGATCGTCGCCACTTTTCGCGACGACGTCCTCAAGGAACTCGGCGGTGAGAAAGCGCTCTTTGTCTTCAGTTGGGAACAGAATCCACAAGCCATTTCCAGAGCCGAGTATCTCTATTTTCTCGAAGCGCTCCACGCCTACCTTGTCCTCAACGCGCCGAAGTGGGACGGCGGCGAGGGGAAAACGACGGCTGCTTTGTAATCGACGAATCGTTTCGGAGAAGGTAATGATTTCTCCGAAATATGATTAAAGAGTTTAACCATCAACAACGTCTGAAGATGGTCGGGCACTCGGTGCTGTGCATTCTTGCAACCGCCGCCGCCTACGTCTTCTTTTTGATGGCATACCTTTTCGCAAGGAACACGTTTGACCTCAAATGGCCTGAGCATCTGAACTACTGGATACCCGCCGGCCTTGTCCTTCTCGTCTACGTTTTTGGATTCATCGATCTTGCACGCGGCGGCGGACTTCGCTCCTATAACGAATCAGATTTGTACCTCGATTTCGACCTCAACAGCGCTTCCGGGACGGTCACTGATTACTATGCCTCTCAATTGACTAGCAGCGCCTATTTCCTTTCCCAGCTCTTTCTCTGCGCTCCTCTCCAGTTGATCAAAGTCATTCGCTGTTCCATGTCGATCATTAACTATTCGCCCGACCTCGATGCGGAACTTTGCCGGCTTCTCGATAAAGTCACCTCAAAAGGAAAATGGCATGAAGCCTCAATCTATGCCAATCAATTGAAGCTTCTGGGCTACCTCATCAACATGAGCAAGATCGAATTCAGCCCGAGGAAAGGAGTGGTCAAAGCAGCCTGATGGAACTGACATTCATCCCTGTCAGGGTCGTCTCTTTTTTGGTCCTTATGGGACTTTTTGCCCTGCTCGGAGGATTCACATTTCCACAGATCCTGGCTGACTCCGGTTTACCGACAAGTAAGCTATCGCGCGCATGGATTTACTGTGTGCTTATGTTTATTGGTGGAGCCGCTTGCGTCACCTTAGTCGATCATCACATTGGCTACTTTCCTCCAAGCAGCCTCCGACCGCTCTACGTGATTGTCGGAATCGTCCTGATGGCTTGCTCTTACCTTTGGATTCGCTCGCTTCAAACTTCTGTGGAAATTCAAATGGGAGGATAAAGGTGACAAGATGAGCCTTTCCTTCACAACCTGGAGAGTCGCTGTTTTCCTGATGCTTATTGGGTTGTTTGCGTTTGCGGGTGGCTTTTCGCTGCCGGATCCTGAGTTTCATCATTTCCGCCTTCGGGAAATCTTCGAGGACTCATGGTTTCAAATGGCGGCGACTTTCGTCTTCGGGGCAACCTCTGCCTGCCTCGTTGATCATAAAGTGGGACTAATCGATCCGACGAACCTGCGGCCGTTTTACCTCGTGTTGGGAATCCTTGCGATGGTGACCGCGATCCTTTGGCTCTTCCATTTAAAGGGCCTCTGGGAAATCCAAATGGGATAAAGCGGAACGATCGCCTGAAAAAAAAAAACCGCAGGGATCGCTCCCGGCGGTTTTTCCGTGCTTTCGCAGGTGCTGCCGAAGTTTAAGAAACCACTTCGACCGGACCGTGATCATCACAGTGGTCACCGTGCGGGTGGTGCAGGTGTCCATCAACGAGGTAATCGACGTGGTCGCCATGAGGGACCGCTTCATGCCCGCAATCGGGGCCGTGGACATGGCCATCGGCGTGGGCGGCTGAATCGGTGCAGCCTTCAGGGTTCTCCGCAGTCACGGGAATAGTGTGCTCTTCGACAACACCGTCTGCGCTCTGGTGATGAAGGTGACCGTCGTGAAGAAAATCGACATGATCGCCATGCTTGATCGCGGTATGGCCGCAGTCTTCGCTGTGCTGGTGATCGTGATTCTCGTGGGTTTCGCAATTGTGTTCACTCATAATGCTTAAGCGAACCGTTCTTCACCCTGACAAGCAACCCAAAAAAGGTGGCCGTTTCGGCATAGATTGATGAGCCAGACAAGTTTCGCGCAGGAAAGAACAACGTCCGCTCAGGCTGCAAAAGAAACCCGATCAGTAAACCTTCCCGCCACCGGCCCACGATCCTCTTGGGACATTCGTGAGCTTAATGAAGACATTCTCAGCAGGCACATCGAGAAGGCGCTTCGCGAGATCACTAAGTTCATCGACGAAGGATTGGGAAAGCACCTTTTCGTAGTCGAGCACTTCAATTTCAAACAGCGCGGTCGGGACGACCTTTCCGCCAAACATCATGGCCTTTTCCGTTTCAGCGGAGGTCATGAAAATGAACTCAGGCTTTCCGAGTTCGCGCGAAGCAATCGCGGTTGAGTCGGCAAGAAGTTCCGTCAGGACCCGGGGAGGGAGGATGACGTTGGTTTGGATTTTGATGATGGGCATGGCGGGGAAATAAAAACCACTAATGGACACTAGTGAAACACAAATATTCGGATGAAAGATTGAAAGTCAGTTCCGATAAGTCGTTTTTAACCAAGAAACTCTTTCGCTTTCGCGATCACTTCATCGACCTTTGCCGCTGCATTCGGAGCTGCGCCACGGGCCATCTCAGGCTTGCCGCCACCTTTTCCACCCGCAACGGCGAGCGCTTCGCGGACGATGTCACCGGCCTTGAAACGGTCCGTCGCGTCTTTTGAAACAACCACCCCGAAGTGCAGGGTTCCGTCGGCAAGGAGGCCTACGGCAACGGCTCCCTTGAATTGACGTGATTTGATCACGTTCATGGTTTCCTGAAGCAGTTCCGGAGCATCGCCGGGGAGGAGACCTGCATAGGTATCGCCCTCGAGATCCACAAGCGTGTCCTCATACCATTGCGAAGCGATCTCAGCGGCGGCACCTGCAGAAGCTTTCTTAACTGCTTTGTCTGCCTCAATCGCCGCCGCCTTCAGGGCATCGCGATAGGCCTCGTATTGCTTCAGGAGAGTGTTCGCAGTCGCGAGTTCGCGAGAGTCCAGCGCCTTCGACATTTGCTTAAAGAGGTCCTTGTCCGCTTCGACTGAAACACTGTCTTTCCCGTGTCCGCTAAGCATTTCATTCGCAGCGACGAGCTTCACCTCAGCGTCTTCGATATCAGCAGTGACGGCAGCGGCCTGGTCGGCGATCAACTCCCCTGCGGCACTGCCGCAAACTGCTTCGACGCGACGGATCCCGGCCGCGACGGCGCCTTCGCTCTTTATTTTGAAAAAACCGAGCGCTCCTGTGTTCGCCGCATGAGTTCCGCCACAAAGCTCCATCGAGTAGCCATCAAAGGCCCCTTCTTTGCCACCGATCTGAACGACCCTGACAGTGTCACCGTACTTATCCCCGAAGAACTGCATAATGTCGGTGTTCTCCTTGATTTTGCTGTGCGCGACCTCGGAAATCGAGACGGGATCGTTCGACTTAATGCAGCCGTTTACTTCGCTTTCGATGCGACCGATTTGCTCGGCATCGAGTGCCTTTGCATTGAAGTCAAAACGGAGACGGTCCGGGGCAACGAGGGAACCCTGCTGCGTCGCATCCGGATCCACGACCTGGTGCAGCGCCCAGTGGAAAAGGTGCGTCGCGGTGTGATGTTTCTCGATTTCGCGGCGTCGAGCCGCATCGATTTTCAGGGTGACCTTGGCCGCCCCGGTCTCAGGTTTTTTCCCAACCTGCAAGACAGCGGCCTCTCCAACACCTGTGACGGAGATCACGGGAATCGACTCGCCGGCGACAATCATGACGCCGAGGTCGCCCATCTGGCCACCCTTCTCGATGTAAAAAGGGCTGCGGTTCACAATCGCAAAACTACCGCCCTCGTTTTCGATCCACTCGAAGACCTCTGCCTCGGTCTCATCAGTCTCGAACCCGACAAACTCGGTCTTCACCTTCGTCTCAATCGAAACGGCCTCGACGACGGTGGATTTCTGTCCCTCGGCGCCCGTGCTCTTGTGCGCATCGACGAGTCGCTCGACTTCGGCCTCATCGGCATCGAGAGAGCGTTCATCGAGGAGCAGTTGCGTCAGGTCAGTAGGAAATCCGTAGGTCTCCCAGAGCTTCACCACAGTTCCAGCGGGAAATTTCTCCCCCCCGGTGACTTTAGCCGCCGCGTCGTCGAAAAGCTTGAGACCACGGTCGAGGGTGCGATTAAACTGCTCTTCTTCGGCGAGAAGAACTGATTCGATCTTTTCCTGACGGGTCGCGAGCTCGGGAAAGACATCGCCCATTTCCGCGACGAGGACCGGAACAAGTTGGTGGAGAAACGGATTCTCCGCATCAAATCCGAGGATGCGACCGAAACGCACGGCGCGGCGCAGGATGTTCCGGATCACGTAATTCCGACCGCCATTGCCAGGCTCGATCCCGTCGGCGATGGAGAAACTCACCGTCCGGATGTGGTCGCCAATGACCCGGAACGCGATGTCGATTTGCTCCTGCTCGCTCAGTCCGCTGCGCTTCCCGCCTTGAGGGACCGTCGAGGTGTAGGTCTTGCCGGTTTGCTCACTGAGTTTTTTGAAAAGCGGAGAGAAGACGTCGGTGTCGTAGTTCGAGGCGAGGGTGCTGAAGTCAGAGAGCCCCTTCGTGCATTGAATGATCGAGCAAACGCGCTCGAAGCCCATCCCGGTATCGACGTGGGTCGCCGGAAGCGGGCGGAAAGTGCCGTCTTCATTCGCGTTGAACTGGATGAAAACGAGGTTCCAGATCTCGATGCAGCGGGAGTCGTCGGCATTGACGAGGCTGCCCTTGGTGTCTCCTTCCGGAGTGAGATCGATGTGCAACTCGGAGCAGGGGCCGCAGGGGCCGGTTTCGCCCATCATCCAGAAATTGTCCTTTTTGTTTCCGTTCACGATGTGGATCGCGGGATCGAGTCCGGCTTTCGTGAAAATCGCCGCCCAGAAATCGTAGGCTTCCTGATCGAATTCGGCAGGATCGCCTTCGGCCGGCGCATAGACCGTCGCATAGAGGCGTTCGGCAGGGAGCTTCCAGCGCTCCGTGAGAAGTTCCCACGCCCAGTTGATGGCCTCTTCTTTGAAGTAGTCGCCGAAACTCCAGTTACCCAGCATCTCGAAGAGCGTGTGATGATAGGTATCGTAGCCGACATCTTCGAGATCGTTATGCTTTCCTCCGGCGCGGATGCACTTTTGCGTGTCGGCAGCGCGGGGAGGATTGTAGGGAGCTGCTTCGGTCCCGAGGAAATAAGGAATGAACTGATTCATCCCTGCGTTCGTGAAGAGCAGGTTCGGCGAAGTCGGCATCAAAGACGCCGAGGGCACGATGGTGTGCTTTTTTTCTTCAAAAAAATCGAGGAAGGACTGCCGGATTTCACGTGAGGTCATAACGCGGGGATTCTAGCGCGGGAAAAGCGAGGTGCAAGGTGGGAGGCGCGGTCTGTCGTCGTCAGAAAACGTGTGTTTTTCGCGAAATGCCATTCGCTTGATTTTGAACATCAGATGCAGTATCATCAAATGTATGAGAACGACCCTCGACATCGAAGCGGACATTCTACAAGCCGCCAAAGAAATTGCGGTACAGGAGAAAACGACTGCCGGAGTTATCATTTCAAGACTCGCTCGGAAGGGGTTGGGATCAAGCTCGACCGGAGCCGGGGCGGAGCGATTCCGCAATGGGATAATGATGCTGCCAAAGCGGGGAGAGGTAATCACCCAGCAGCACGTTCAGAATCTCATGGATGAAGAGGGCATCTGATGCGTGCTCTTTTGGATGTAAACGTTCTCATCGCGCTTTTCGATGAAGAGCACACTGCAAACGGGAAAGCGCACGACTGGCTCGACAGCAACAAGACTCACGGAATTGCGACCTGCCCGCTTACGGAGAACGGCCTCGTTCGGATTCTATCTCACACCGGTTACCGCTCCAGGCTCGACTATCCGCCGTCCTTTTTTGTCAAAAATCTCGATCAATTTTCGAGGGCAAATGATCACGAGTTCTGGCCTGATGACCTTAGTTTACGAGATGCTTCCGTTTTTGATGTAGACTACATGGTGGGATCAAAGCAAATCACCGATTTGTATCTCCTCGGACTCGCCGTCCGCAAAGGCGGGCGCCTCGTGACGCTCGACAGAAAAATCAATCTCGCCGCCGTTCGAGGAGCGACGGCGGAAAACCTTTGCGTGATTTAAGTCCAGCGAAGCAGATCCTCCAGATTTCACCAACTTAGAACCGACCCGTCACGAAACGGTAACAATCGTCAGTCAGGCTTTTCATAACCCCGAAGAATGAATCGGGAATGAATCAAACCTGACTAGGAAAAATACCCCTATTGTGACCACCGGGAGATCTTCCGGATTCTCTCTCATCGAACTCCTCACCGTCGTCTCGATCATGGCGATCCTCGGCACCATTGCGATGCCGGCTTTGAAAACCGGCATCACGAGCGCGCAGATGGCGAGAGCCACCGCCAACGCCCGGAGTATCGGGATGGGCCTCCGAAGCTGGGCCACGGAAAACGGGGGCACTTTCCCCGCCGAAGAGGATCTCGAGGGAAATCCCATCAGCACCTCAAACGATGCTTTCCGGACGCTGATCCCCTACTACATCGACACGGAGAGAATCTTTGCGCTAAAACGCTCGGCATGGGGAAAGGAAGCCGACGGACGGCAGCGTGAGCTCTCTGAAATTCTCGAAGCGGGTGAAAATCATTTCGCCTATGTCGCGGGACTGACCGACACGAGCCAGTCCTCGTGGCCGCTCGTGGTCGACGGAACGAATGGCTCCGGCCTTTACGTCACGGACGTGGGAGAAAAGGGCGGGGCCTGGGAAGGTCGCAAGGCCATCGTCGCCTTTGTCGGGGGGCACGCCGAGGCGATCACTCTTCGCGGCCCGCGGGAGGGCGAACGTCACATTCCCCGCGAAGGCTATCCGGAGGAAAACGCGCTCCTTCTCGATTACATGGGCGAGCACGTCGAACTCCTCGAACCGGCCGGAGATTGATCCATCGATCTTGATTCCCAAACTCACCGAAATTTGATACAAACAAGATTGTGAAAGGAGGACTTTGGCTCAACCGACAACAGGTCAAATGGCTCGTCGTGCTCCTCGCGCTTCTCCCGCTCGTTCCCACCGGCCTCCTTGTCCGGCTTATGGTTCAGAACGCAGCGGGAGATCGGACCGCCGCCGCTGTCGAGCTGGCCTCGGCCTATCAGGAACAACTTCGCCAAATGGCAGACCGCTATTCGGTTTCCACCGATGCTCCATCTAAGGCTGAAATTGGAATACTGACGAAAAGGGTCTTTGGAGACGAACTTGAAATTGATATCGCGCTTCCGAATGAGCCCGCCCCACCTGAACCGGCCGAAGACGATCCGTTGGAGAACCTCTCCTATGAAATCGTCGAAGGCTCCATCGCCGGTTGGACAATCACGCTGAAACACATCCCTGAGTTTGCCGACCATCTTGACGAGCAACGCAACGAAACCCTGCTCCATGCGATCGGAATTCTCGCCGGCGTTTCAATCGTGGCCGGATGCGTCTGGTTTGCCGTGAACCGCCGCTTGAAGATCGATGAACTGCGGAGCGATCTTGTGACAACCGTTTCGCATGAAATGAAAACCCCTGTCGCAGCGTCGAAAGTCCTTCTCGAAACACTCTGCCATGGCGAGACCGATGCCGAAACGACCCGGGATTATCTCTCTCTCCTCGAAAAAGAAAATGATCGCATGGCGGAACTCGCGGAACAGTTCCTCACTTTTGCCCGACTCGACAACGGGCAACTCAGCGTCACGCCGGTGCGCTGCCAACTCTCTCCGGTGATCGTGGAACAGGTCAACCTCATCCGCCCGCAATTCGAAGCCAAAGGAGGGGAAATTCGTTTTCCAACTACCGATTCTCTCATCGTGAAAACCGATCAGGCGGCCATCAAAGTAATTCTCTCCAACCTTATTGGAAACGCGCTTAAGTATGGGGGGTCTCCACCTCTCACGCAGATCGAATCCGGCATCACGGCGAAGGGGTTCTGGATTTCTGTCTCCGACAATGGCGACGGAATTTCATCGGGAAGCCATGAACGCATCTTCCGGGAATATGATCGGGGGGATCGTCAGCTCTCCAGCAGCAGTTCGGGGATCGGGCTTGGCCTTGCGATCAGCCAGCGCTTCGCCCGGCTTCTCGGTGGGCAAATCACCGTCGCGAGCGACCGTAGCGAAGCCCGCACGACTCGTTTTATTCTAACTCTTCCGGTGACATGACATCCCATTCCCCCCTTCCCGTTGCGAGCGGCCCGATTTTGATCGTCGAGGACGACCCGACGTTACTCCGTGGTATCTCTGACAATTTTCTGTCCAGTGGCTACTCGGTCGAACGCGCGAGCGATGGGGAGTCCGCGATCGAGAAAGCTCTCGCGATCAAGCCCGCACTCATCGTCCTCGATGTCATGCTTCCCCGCGTGAACGGTTACGAGGTCTGCCGCTACCTGAGGCAGGAGCAGGTGACCGCACCAATCATTTTTCTCACCGCGAAAGGAGAAGAATCAGATGTTTTGTTAGGGCTTGGCCTGGGCGCTGACGACTACATTGCGAAGCCTTTCAGCATCCGTGAATTACTCGCTCGGTCGGCTGCTGTTTTAAGAAGGTCCGCCAACCACGGATCGGGGTCGAAAAGTGATGACCTCTGCTTCGGCGATTTCACTCTCGAAAAAGGTGCCCGCCGCCTCAAGGGCGACGGAGGCAAACTCATCGCTCTTTCCCCGCGCGAATATGAACTGCTGGAGTTTTTCCTCGAACATCGTGGTCGCGCCCTGAGTCGCCAATGCATCATCGACGGGGTTTGGGGCTACCACTCCCGCGTGACTCCGCGCAGCGTGGATCGCTTTGTGACCCAGCTTCGGAAATCCGTCGAGACGAAACCCGGTGAGTTCATCGAAACAATCCGGGCATTCGGCTATCGCTTTCGGGTCGGGGGGTAAGAGGCGCGCCGCAAAGAAACGTAGGCCCGGCGTAGGATGGACTGCCCAGTCCGTCTTTTCACGGCCTCCGCGAGGACTCATCAAAAACGGGTAAGGCAACCCGTTCTACTGCTCGGATCAACGGGCCGCTGCCGCCGAAAAATAGGCCTCCATCCCCGCCGCGACAGCCTCGGCATACTCCCGCATGATCGATGGCCGCGACGTGCCGTTGACGATCCGCTCCCCTTCGTAGTCGCCTTCCTGAATCCAGGCATAGGTGTCGGTGTTGTTCATCACCCACGGTTCGAAGAAAATGACGGGGCAGGTGTAGGAACGGTTCGCAAGGAGATTCCGCGCCCAGAGGTAAGGATGACCGTTCACGTTTTTCGCCCGCTTCGACTCCGGATCGTAGGCGTAGGGCTCCAAACCGGTTCGCGTCGCGACGACATCGGCAATGACCGCACCGAGCGAGGCTTCCTCTTCGTGAATCCGCTGAAGAATCCGCTCCAGCATTTGAAAGCGGTCCCCCTCGTCGAGGACTTCGCCGACGGTGTAGGCTCCATTGAGAAGGAGGTGAAAATGGTTCTCCTCGACAAAAACCGGCTTGTCAGGCGAGCTCCAGGCCCCACTCCCGCTGGAGGCGTTGTAGTGGAGACAGAGCACGAGATCGGGCTTCATTTCCTCGTTCACGATTCTCGCTCGCTCCACGATCTCATCCCGTCGGTAGAAACGGCCCTCCGCATAGGGCTTGAGGAGCGCATCGGGCCAGCCTGGATTGTAGTCGCGGTAGAGCTCAAGAAAATCAGCGGCCCGCCTCGGCGTGACCGGCGCATTGGATTCGCGGACGAGACTGACGCGCGCCCCCATCGCTTCGAGGAGTGGCTTCAAACGCTGCGCGGTCATGAGCGTGAGCTCCCCCTCGCGAACCGGCTTGTCCCCGGGAAGACCAAATTGGCGTTCCTCGATTCTCGCAAAATCCCCGCCAATATGTCCCGGATCGATCGCGATGTGCATCTGAGCAAGCGGAAGGCCGGTTCTCCAGTAGCGAGCGATTTCCGTCGGCGGAGGATCTCCCGCGTCGCGCAATTGAAGGACAAACGGCTCGTTCGCCGTCTCGATCGTCGCCTTGTCGGCCTCAATCACGATGACCTCCCGCCAGGTCTCATCGACGGTATAAACCTTTTCGATGAGGCTCTGCAATTCCTCTGCCGAAATCGTCCCGTGATAGGCATTCAGCAAAGCCCAGTCGGGCTCGAAATCCTGAGGAGGATGAACGAGCGCCGCGAGAGGAGCGTCTGGTTCAGGCGGATCCACTTTTTCCGTTCGGAAAACCGCGAGGGCAACGAGCAAGCCCAGAAAAATAACAAGACTGAGAATTAACGGGAAAGCCTTTTTCATGCGTCTCGAAAACTACCCGCTCGCGAAGCTATCTCCACCGAAATGCACGCGCGGGGTTTCGTGACGGCTGCCTCGAAAGGCCTCACATTTTATCCGCAATCAGCTTCTCCATCTTCCGGATATCGGCGGAGAAATTGCGAATCCCTTCGGCGGTTTTTTCGGTCGCCATGGCGTCTTCGTTCATCATGAAACGGAAGGTGTTTTCATCCATCGCGATTGCCTCGATGTCGGAACTCGCGGCCACTTCGGGATCGAGTTTCCGCTCAATGGGCTCATCGGAGTTCTGCAAATCCTCGAGCAGGTTGGTCCCGATTGTGAGAAGATCGCAGCCCGCGAGCTCGATGATCTGACTCGTGTTCCGAAAGCTCGCCCCCATGACTTCGGTCTCAAAACCAAACTTGCGGTAATAGTTGTAAATCTGCTGCACGGACTGCACACCGGGATCATCTGCGCCGGTATATTCGTTGCCAGTGTCCTTTTTGAACCAATCATAAATGCGACCGACAAAGGGCGAGATAAGCTGAATTCCCCCCTCGGCACAGGCGATGGCCTGAGCGAGCGAGAACATGAGGGTGAGGTTGCAGCTGATGCCCTCCTCCTGAAGCTTCGACGCGGCGGAAATCCCTTCCCAGGTCGAAGCGATCTTGATGAGGATGCGTTCGCGATCAATCCCGCCGTCTTCATACAGAGCGATGATCTCTTTCGCCTTCGTGATCGTGGCTTCTTCGTCGAAGGAAAGGCGGGCATCAACTTCCGTGGAAACGCGACCGGGGACAATCTCGAGAATTTCTTTCCCGAAGGCAACGAGGACCTGATCGATCACCGCTTCGACCGAGCCGGAACCACCAAAGTCCGCGACTGCCTTGTCGACGAGATGCGCGTATTGCTCCTGCTGCGAAGCCTTGAGAATCAGCGACGGGTTCGTCGTTGCATCTTGCGGCGCATATTCCCGCATCGACTCAAAATCTCCCGTGTCAGCGACGACGGTGGTGAACTGCTTCAGTTGCTCAAGTTGATTTGCCATGAGTTAATGTGTCGGGCCATCGCGCGAGTGTCCAACGATTAGCCCAAAGAAAGCGTCACAATTCCTTTATGGGATGGGATCGGATCTGCGGCCTCATGATCTTGCTCTTAATCGTGATCTTGATCCCCATTTTCCGAAGGGGAGCAAGATCAAGAATAAGAGTAAGATCAAGACTGGTACGATAGGCCCGATGGGCCCGATGGGCCCATTTCAGATTTTTGGTGGAAATCGGCCTTTGAGACGATAGCCTTCCTGACTATGGCTGCCCCTGTTTTTGAAATGGAGAAAATCACCGTTCGTCGCAACGGAAAGGAGATTCTCAATGATGTGAGCTGGTCTGTGGAGCGGGACCAACACTGGGTCGTTCTCGGCGGAAACGGCTCCGGCAAGACATCGTTGCTCAACGTCCTCATGAATTACCTGACCCCGACCGAGGGGGAAATCCACATGCGTGGGCGGGAGGATGCGGTGAATTCCAACTCTCAGGACTGGGACGAATGGCGTAAGCGGATTGGCTTTGTCAGCGCGAGCATCGCTCAGCTCATCGATCCTGAAGAAACCGCGCTTGAAATCGTTCTCGCGGGACGCCATGCCATGGTGAATTACTGGCAGAAAACCGAAGACCCAACAGAAATCAAAGCCGCTGAAAAGGTGCTTGAAAGCGTCAATTGCTCGGCGCAACGCGACCAAATATGGGCGACGATGTCACAGGGCGAGCGCCAGCGGGTCCTCATCGGGCGGGCGCTCATGGCACCGAAAATGGATGTGCTTGTCCTCGACGAACCCTGCGCCGGCCTCGACCCTGTCGCCCGCGAACACTTTCTCGCCTTCGTCGATGAACTGACGCAGAAAGGCTCCTTCCGATCGCTCATCATTGTGACCCACCATGTTGAAGAGATTGTCCCTTCGATCACGCATGCCTTGATTCTAAAAAATGGCTCAATCATTGCCCAGGGTGAAAAACGTCGCGCCCTGAACTCACACACCCTTTCCCGCGCTTTCGACAGCGAGTTGAAACTCCGCTCCCGTCTTGGGCGATACCGACTCTATTACGACGATGAATTTATTCCCGAAGGCGGGAATGTGATTTAAATCCTTTAAAGATGAAACTTCCTTCCGCCGCCATTTTCCTGATCCTCTTCAGCCTCTTCGCGACGCCGGTCTTCGCCGACAAATACCAGGAAAAATGCCCCTGCGGACCAGATTCAGTAAAGGGTCCGTTCCGACTCCTCCTCACTGCCGGACAAGGCCATCGCGGTGCTGACTTTCGCGATTCCTGCCGCAAACACGATCTTTGCTACGACACCCCCGGAGCAGCGCAGAAAGAGTGCGATGATGTCTTTCTTATCGACCTTCTCGCGGCTTGTGAACAATCGAGGCGTCCGAAAATGGCCCGCTTCAAAGCGCGCCTCTCCTACTGGCTCGTGAGCAATTTCGGGGGCAGCGCCTACCTCTCGGCTCAGCAGATCGCGTATGAAAAGGCGGCGCTCTCAGGAAAGTAACCCTAAATTTCTAGGGTACGGTCGTTAGGAAAGGCCGCAATGTCTCAACTGCTGCGGTCGCTTCCGGAGGGATCTGATCTGGAGAAATTGTCACCTCGCGAGGCAAGTCCCGCGCATCGATCACTTCCCCGCCCGAATTCAAACGCCAGGATCCATCAAAAGCACTGAACTCCTTTTGAAATCCGGCCACGGCCACCTTTCTACCAACTGGCTCATGGCGAAGGAGCCGACCTGCCAAAGAAACGCCATCGATTACCTTTCCCTCCGGAAGAGGTGCCCCGGCGAGCTCACAAAAAGTGGGGAGCAGGTCCACGACATCGACGAGATCCTCTGCGACGCCCCCGGCTTCGACCGTCCCCTTCCACCTCACGATCAGGGGCAGATGCGTCCCCCCGTCATCGAGCGTGCGCTTCCCCCCGCGGACAAGGCCGGCCCGGGTCGTTCGGATCTGGTGAATTGTATCAGTGCCGTTGTCTCCCAGAAAAATAATGCAGGTGTTTTCTGCAATTCCCATCTCATCGACTGCCCTGACAAGTCCACCAACTAATTGATCCAGGTAGCGAATCATCCGATCCAGAGACGGGTCCACTCCTTTCTTCCTGTCTTGCGGGGTCTCTACTATTGGCTCATGAGGCAGCAGCATGTTGTGGTGGATCAAGAAAGGCTGCTTCGCCTCCACTGCCGCACGCATTTGACTGACGACATAGCGCGCGAGCACATCCGGCCCGAACTGCTCTTCCAGTCCCGGAAGAATCTTTCCATCCTGATTTAAAGTGGGATTCCAATAGCGTGTCGTTTTTTTGCCCTGACTCCAGATCTGCCAGATGCACCAGGAATCGAAACCGGCACCGCGGATGTGTTCAGGATGAATCTCAAGCGTCGCCAACTGCCACTTCCCCGTCACCGAGGTTTTGTAGCCGGCCTTTCGCAGTTGTTGGGCGTAGGTCGAAAACCGCGACGAGAAATCAACCGCCTCATCCGTCCCCGTATGGACCGGCAATACGCCGGTGTAGCCATGCCGGGTGGGATACTCCCCCGTGTAAATACTCATCCTCGTCGGCGTGCAGACGGGACTTCCGTAGGCCCGGTCAAATCGCATCCCCTCTTTCGCAAGACGATTTAAGTTCGGGGTTCGGGTGCCGAGACCCCCATAGCAGCCTAATTTTTCGTAACCCAGATCATCCGCCACGATAAAGAGAATGTTCGGCGTTTGTTCTCCCGCGCCATTGAGATCGCTCCCCCACAGCCCAAACCCTAACCATACCAACGAGAAAATTCGCCTGAACATTCAAAAACGGTAGGAAATCCGATCCCCTAAGGGAAGCCCTAATTTGGACGAACCCTTGGGGCCTCCACGGTTTCGAGACCCCGCAGAAGAATCAGGGCATGCCAGCGAACCCGCTCCGCGAAGTTCATGCGCAGGTCCGCAAACGCCTCTTTGCTGAGCACCTCATTGACTTCTGCGGAAGGATTCGCATGAGGCCACAAGCCCATCTGAAAAACGGTCTGCATGATGAGAAACTCATTGGCCTGTGACTTGGAAAACTGCGGCAGCGCTTTGCAGAGAGGGGAAATTAAACGCACGAAACAGTTTCGAAGTTCGCTCTTTTCCATCTCCACCGTCGCCACCGTCAGATTTCGCTCGAGAACAGGCGCGAAAGTGGACATCAATTCGTTGAGCCGATCCCGGTCGGCGACGGAGTCTGAATAGAGTTGCGCGACTTCGACGACATCACCGGCTTCTGTAACATGATCGAGAGCCGCCGAAAGAGCCGTGACCCACTCGTCCAGCTCGTCGATAAGGATTGAGAGGAGAATGGCCTCCCGACTTTCAAAATAGCGGTAGAGATTCGCTTTCGAAAGTCCGGCCACGCGGGCAATCGCAGAGAGTCCCGCCGCTTCGACGCCGCCCTGATCAAGAAGTTCCACCGCAGCCGCGAGGATCGAAGCGCGTCGCGCTTCGATTTGCTCAGGTTTACGAGCGCGGGCCCAGGCTTTTGGTTTTGAATCGGACTCGCCCATGGCGAGGAATACTACCAGCGCCCGCCTCTCGGCGGCAATAATAAAAAACCGGCGTTTTCTTAATTAAAGGAACAAAGTTCAAATCAATTAAGAGAACACCGTTTACTTAATCACCAGCACTTCTTCGCGGCCCGCTCGTATTTGCGATGATCGCGAACCCGCTTTTCGAGCCGCTTCCGCAGCTTCGCCTTTGATGAGTCACCCGCCTTGCTCTCACTGATCCGCACGACCGTGGCCGTGATCAGCTTCACGAGATTCTTCGCGTCCTCGAGCGAGATGAATTCCTCCGCGATCCCTTTCTCGGGCGGGCAGTTGTGATAGTTCCCGAGAATGACCGAGATCCCAGCCGCCGGGATTCCATAAAGGTTCATCGCCGTCGCTTCGCAGGCACCGCCGTCAAGAAGGGCCCGCTGGTGAGGGATTTTCCCCTCCGTCGCGGCATCGACCAACTCCGCCGTCGTCGCATCGTGAAAAAGACTGATCCGATCCCCCGCCCGGATCGCCGGCCCTTTTCCCATTTCGGCCCCGCCACGTGGCGCTGAGGTTTCGAGAGAAACGAAACAGACGCCGTCCGGCAGCGGCCAGTCCTTCGCCATTTCGACCGAACCGATGAAACCCACTTCCTCGGCCCGGGTGAAAAGCCCATAAACCGTCGCCTCAACCTCACCCGCCTCCAGTTCCATGAACATCGCGAGAATTGCGGCACAGCCAACGAGATCATCGCAAACGCGGGAATGAACAATCCCGTCCTTCAGTTCAAACGGCTTCAGTTCCCACATCCCGAAGTCACCGAACCACTCGACCGGGTGCGTCTCGAGTCGCTCCTCCGGGACCCAGCCGAGGAATTTTTTCTCTCCCTTAAATTTCACCCAGCCCGGATGATCCATGTGCGCTGCAAAAGCGAGCTTCGGCTTTTTGCGGCCGCGCCGATAGCAGGCAATGAGATTTCCGAAAGTGTCTTCCTTCACGGAAACATTCGGCATCGCCGCCAACTGCTCGCGGATCTCAACCGCGACGTGATATTCATGAAACGGCGCCGTCGGCGTTGAAAGGATTTTTTTAAAGAGGGAAACAAAGGTCTGGTGGTGCATGGCGTCGCGCAATATGGCACAGAATCCTCAAAATGGGACGCGGCGCGAAAACTGAAAACTGAACACCGGTTGCACAGGCTCCGCATTCGACGAACTTCCGCGACACGATGTCTGTTTGGAAAAAGATACGCTACAAGTTCGAGTGGTTGGGCCTCGCCTGGCTCTATTTCGCGATTCCACTCCTTCCACGCCGCGCCGCCCACGGCTTAAGCAAGATGCTCGGGAGCATTGCCTTCCTCGTCGATAAACGCGGTCGCACCACCGCAATCGAGAACCTGACTCTCATCTTCGGCGAAGAAAAGAGCGATCCTGAAATCCGCCAGTGGGCTCGCGACTCCTACCGCTCGTTCGCCCAGACCGTGATTGATCAGTTCTGGAGCAGCCGTCTCAATCGGGACAACTACGAGAAGTTTATCGAGGTGCAAATCGACGACCCCGAAGCAGTCGATGCCGCCCTCGAAACCGGCGCGATCTGGGTCACGCCCCACTACGGTAACTTCGAGTGGGTCGGCCTCATGATGGGTTTTCGCGGCTACAAATTCACGATCATTGCTCAGGATTTCAAAAACCCCAGCCTCACCGAAATCTACAAAAAGAACCGGGAGGTTTCCGGTCACGAGGTAATCTCACAAAAGGGAGCGATTCGAAAATTACTCTCAAATCTCAAGTCAGGGGGCCACGCCGCCTTCCTCACCGATCTCACGATCAAACCCTCAAAACCGGCCACGATCATCAAATGCTTTGGCAAAATGACCTGCGTCACCGCGATTCACGCCGAGCTCATGAAGCGCACCGGGCTCCCCGTCATGGCCGGCATTTGTATCCCGAAAGCAGACGGGACTTACCTCATTCGGGGATTCAAAATGCTCACCTTCGGCCCCGACGACACCGACCAGAGCATCGCTCAGGCTTGCTGGAACGTCTTCGAGCCCATCATTCGCGAGAACCCCGCTCCCTGGCTTTGGATGTATAAACATTTCCGCTACCTCCCCGCGGGGCAGGAAGAGAACTATCCCTCCTACGCAAGATCGAGCGACAAATTCGACGAGGTCCGGGAGCGGGTCGGGATTTAGCCGGGAGATAATTCCCGGATAGCCCTGGTTCCCCAGTTACCGATTCCCTTGTAATATCTGGCATACCTCGACGCCAATTGCTTAGTCAATGCATCCCCCGGGGTGCCCCAGCTTTTCGCGCATTGAATCCCCTCGCGACGGCGTTAGGATAAAAAGACTCCGCTTGTATGAATATCATCATCGTCGGTGCCGGTGAGATCGGCACCCATATCGCACTGAGCCTTGCCTCAGAAAGCCACTCTATCGTCGTCATCGAGGCGAATGAGACGGTTGCCAGCGAACTGAACAGCCGCATCGATGCCCGCGTCATGATTGCCGACGGCACTTCGATCAGCGTCCTCATCGAAGCCGGCGTCTCAGACTGCGACCTCTTTCTTTCACTCACGAGCGACAACAACATCAACCTCGTTTCCTCCTCAGTCGCGAAGCAGCTCGGCGCGGCGAAATCGATCTGCCGCGTCCACCCGGGCATCCAGCGCGAGTCTCTCTTCCTCGACTATGGGGAGCATTTCGGGATCGACTATCTTTTCAGCCCGGAGCGCCTGGCCTCGATCGAGTTGGCGAAGCACGTGCGAAATCCGAAATCCGCGATGGTCGAAGAAATCGCGCGAGGCTATGTCGAGGTTCAGCAGGTTTCGGTTAGCGCCGACAGCAAATTGTGCGGCGAAGCTCTCAGGGACATCAACTTCCCGAGTCGCATCCGGGTCGGAGCGATCACACGCGGGAGCGAAACCATCGTTCCGTCTGCGATGGAGATAATCATGACGAACGACCGCGTCACCCTCTTTGGTGAACCGTCAAAACTCCATGAAACAGTCCTCCGCCTGCAAAATAAATCGGCGAAAGACGCGAAAAGTAACATCGTCATTTTCGGGGGCGGCGAGTATGGCTTCTCCCTTGCGCAAACCCTCGAAAGCTGGAACTGCCGAGTCCGGATTTTCGAGAAAAATCCGGATCGCTGCCAGGAACTCAGCGACCTGCTCACGAACGTCACGGTTTTGAATGCCGACGCCACTTCGATCGCAGAGATGAAAGAAGAGCGCATCGGCGAAGCTGACTTTTTTATCGCCGTAACCGGAGTAGATGAGGACAACGTCATGACCTGTCTCCAGGCGCACAGCCTCGGCACGAAGTATTGTCTTCCCCTGATCCACCGGGCGGACTACGCCGATGCCATGACCGGATTTGGAGAGAAAATGGGCATTCTCGCAGCGGTGAGCCCGCGCGAGGCGACACGGAAAGACCTCGCCCGCTTCATCACCTCGGATCGTTTTCACCTCCTTCAGACCCTCGAAGGTGTTGAGCTGATTGAAGCGACCGTTCACGACGATTCTTCCATCATCGAGAAATCGGTCCGGGAAATTAAGTGGCCGACGGACTGCGTTCTCGTCGGGCAACTTCATGGCGTTCGCGGCGAAGTTCCCACCGCTGATGACATCATCAACGCCGGCGACAGTCTTTACGCGCTCGTGAAGCCGAAAGCGAAACGCGAATTCCTGAAGCTCGTCGCTCCCTGATGAATTTTCGCATTGTTTTAAAGATCCTCGGGATCCTCGCGATCCTTATCGGCATCACGATGGGAGCCTGCTGGGGCTATGCCGCCTGGGTCGCCGATCAGGCCGACGCCACTGCGCATGACATTTGCGCCCGCAACGCAATGGGAAAATCCATCGGCATCTCGATTGGTTTCGGCCTTTTCCTCTACCTCGTCAGTCTTGGCGGAAAAACAGAAGTGCTGCGACGCGAGGCGATCCTCATTGTCGGCTTGAGCTGGATTCAGGTCAGCCTCCTCGGGATGCTTCCCTACCTTCTCTGCGAACAGGGACTCGGATTTTTCGACGCCTTCTTTGAATCCGTCTCCGGCTTCACCACGACCGGATCCACGATCATGACTGACGTGGAATCTTTTCCCGATGCTGTTCTTCTTTGGCGCTCCGTCACTCAATGGCTTGGCGGAATCGGTATCCTTGTTGTTTTCGTGGCCGTCCTTTCCTTTCTGGGCGCTGGCAGCAAATCACTCGTCGCGCAAGAGTCGAGCCTCAACATCTCCGATGCCCGCACCTCGCGAATTCGCGACGTCGCCTTTGCCCTGCTGAAGGTCTACCTCATTCTCACCGCAATCTGCGCCGTGGGGCTTGTCGTCCTCGGCATGCCCGCGTTCGAAGCGATCTGTCACTCAATGTGCACGATTGCGACCGGTGGCTTCAGTCCGAAAAATCTAAGTATCGGCCACTACCAGGATCTAGAGATCGAAATGTGGATTGCACTCTTCATGTTCCTCTCCTCGATCGGTTTCATGCTTTACGTTTTCGTCGTCACTGGAAACTGGAAACGACTCCGCAAAGAGGAGGAGGCAAAATACTACCTCATCCTCGTCCTCGTCGCTGTTTTTGCGATCGCGCTTGATCTCATGCTCGCCTCCACCCATTTCGGCTATCGACAGGCTTTGCGGGATGGATTTTTTAACGTCATCTCGATCAGCTCCACGACCGGCTTTGGAGTTTCCGATTACTCGAAGTGGCCGCTCTTCTCGCAAATGCTCCTCATGCTTCTCATGCTCATCGGCGGCTGCGCCGGCTCCACCGCTGGTGGGATCAAGATGAACCGGGTCATCCTCTACCTGAAAACTGCGCAACGGGAACTCGTCCGGTCATTTCGCCCGAACAAAGTCTTCCGCATTCGGCTCAATGGCATCGCTCCCGACGAGCAAGCTCTGACCACGACTTCGTTCTTCATCGCGCTCGGCTTTGTCATTTCAGGCGCTGCCTGCGTTGTCGTCTCTTTGTTAGAGCCTGACCTCAATATGATCTCAACGATCGGGTGTGTCTTCGCGACGCTCTTCAATATCGGTCCGGGTTTCGAAGCGGTCGGCCCGATGGAGAACTTCGGCTTTCTTAATCCCGCCACAAAGATGGTCCTGAGCTTTCTCATGATCCTCGGGCGCCTGGAATTTTTCGCTTTGTTAGTCCTCTTCGTGCCGTCGCTCTGGAAGAAATACTGATGTTCCCACTCGACACGCGAATCGACGAAACGGGCTTGATCAGGCTCGACAAAAAAACGGCGGCAGGATTCGAAAAGCTCGGCCTCATCACTGTGGAGGACGCACTCGCTCACTACCCGAGGCGTCACGAGGACCGAACCCAGTTTGACCGCTTTCCCGAAGGCCCCATGGAGACGCCGGTCTGCCTCCACGTCTCCGTCATCGATTGCCAAAGCCGTTTTGCGAAAGGGCGCGGCAGCCGTTTCTTTGAAGCTACGGTCGAACCCGCCGATGGCCCCGACGTCCTCGGCAACCGGATCGTCCTCCGCTGGTTTAACCTCGCCTACATTCATAAAATCCTCGCCGTCGGACACCGATTGGTTATTTACGGAAAGCCGAAAGTGAGCGGGAAACGCATCGTCATCGACCAACCCGATTTCGAAATCATCGACGACGACCCTAGCTCCGCCGATGCCCATATGGGCCGCATCGTCCCGATCTACCCACTCGTTAGCGGCGTTTCGCAGAAGCCACTTCGGAGTCTTATCTTTCAACTCCTACAGCATATTCGAGACGATGCACTCCCTGACTGGTTGCCGCCCGGAAGCGATGAATCCGGTATGACGCGGGCCTCCGCGATCCACGCGATCCACTACCCTCCATCAGTCGAGGCTCTTGCCCCGGCGAAACGCTACCTCGCGCTCGAAGAGTTCACTCAGCTGCAGCTTATTCTGCAGAAGCGACGGGCCGACCATCGCGCCCGGGGAGGAAAAGTTCACTTCCGCGACCGCACCCTCCTGAAGTCGTTTCTCGAAAACCTCCCCTTCGAGCCGACAAATGCCCAGCTGCGAACGATGGCGGAAATCCGCGATGACCTCAGCGCCCCCTATCCCATGGTCCGACTTCTCCAGGGCGATGTTGGTGCGGGAAAAACACTTGTTGCCGCCGGAGCCATCCTCATGGTCGTCGAGGCCGGGTTCGATACCGCGCTCATGGCCCCTACTCAAATCCTCGCCGAGCAGCATTTCCTGACTTTTCAAAAGTGGTTCGAGCCTCTTGGGATCGAAGTGAAGCTGAAAACCGGCAGTAAAGAAGCAGGCGGGGACCTTCCTCTCTTTTCAGGTAAGCAGCTTGCCCACGGAACCCTCCTCATCGGCACCCACGCCCTCATTCACGACAAGAGCGAGTTCCCGAACGGTCTCGGCCTCACCGTCATTGATGAGCAACACAAATTTGGAGTCGCGCAGCGACAAAAACTGATCCAGCGCGGCGACTCGCCCGATGTCCTCGTCATGACCGCGACTCCGATTCCCCGGACCCTCGCCCTCGCTTTTTATGGCGATCTTGATGTCTCCATCCTCGATGAACTGCCTCCCGGTCGAGGCAAAATTATCACCGGAATTCGCAAGACAACCCAGACTAAACAAGCCGCCGGATTTCTCAAAGACCAGCTCGCCGAAGGTCGCCAAATTTACATCGTCTATCCCCTCATCGAAGAGTCCGAGAAATTGAAAGCCGGAGCCGCTAGCGTCGAGTTTGAAAAATGGCAGACGCTCCTCCCCGACGCCACCTTCGCCCTCATCCACGGTCGCCTTTCCGCCCAAGACAAAGACGAAGTCATGACCCGCTTTCGCAGCGGGGAAGCCCAGGTCCTCGTCTCCACCACCGTTATCGAAGTCGGCGTCGATGTCCCCAACGCGAATGTGATACTCATTTACAACGCTGAGCGCTTCGGACTTGCCCAGCTTCACCAGCTTCGCGGTCGTATCGGCCGGGGAGAACACAAAAGCTTCTGCGTTCTCATGATCGACCCCGAAGCTGAAGGCGCTACCGAACGTCTCCAAATCCTCACCGAAACCCGCGACGGCTTTCGTATCGCTGATGAAGACCTTAAGCAGCGCGGCTCCGGAGAAGTCCTCGGCACCCAGCAGAGTGGGTTACCCGACTTAAGATTTGGCGAATTCATCGGCGATAGTGCCCTCGTCGAGTCGGCGAAAGCGATCGCAGAAAAAATGGTCGCGACTAGAGACACTTAACGGAGTTGAGGAATTTGTTCTACCTGGTTAATTTCAGCAGAGACCGATTTTGTGTTTCTTTCGCAACACGTAGTAACGCCCTCACCGCAAATAATTTTCCAACCAACCTCGCGCGCCCTGCGGCGGGACATCGTCAGCGATATCGGTCCCGTCGGCGAGAGTGAAGCGAATCCCGAGCGGGAACTCACCCTCAGGCGCACCTCTCGTGTATTGGCCTTCCCCACGGAAAAGGCCTTTCACGACGAGATCAAATCGCGTCACCTTTCCATCGAGCGCCTCGATGTAGCCGAAAATATCCGCTTTGAAGTCCCGGTCTCCCGAAGCAGTCCTGGCGTGCACCTGCCCTTCGACATGGCCGTCTTTCCAATCGAGCGAGAGGCTCTGGATTTCCTCCGTCTCCCACATCGGCGGTTCGCCGCGGGTGTTGTCGACGCAGTGAAACTTCACGAGACGGCGGAGAAGACTTTCTTCGATTCTCCCCTCGGCGAGGGCGGCGTGTTCATCCTCACGGATCCACAAATTATCCCGTCCGATTCCTTCCTGAAACGTGCGGCTTCGCTCATTCACGGGAGTATCGTAGCCGCCAAGAATTTTCGTGTTCACCCGGACGACCAACCCGCCTTCCGGTGCCTCATAGCCCCACTTCGGATCTGTTTCCCCCGGCTCGAGCGGTGCGACATTTCCCGGTTTGTATTGCGCCAGCGCGGTCCGCATGACGTCTTTCATGACCTCGGGATCGCGATGATTTCGAAAACCAAGCAAGGTCCCGTCCGGGGCCACGAGGTAGTGCCCCTGGGTCGTTTCTTTCCCGACCTCACGGGGCCCCTGCCTCGCGATCTTCCGGTAAAATTCACCCTCGGCGTCCTCCTGCCGCCGCTCATAATGCTGGTCGATCGCCAAAGGAATAAACTGGCTCTTGAGGAGCTCGACCAATTCCGGATCACTGAAAGTCGACGCACGGTCGAGCACTCCATTGTTTCATGTGCACCCCAGCGGATGCCCATCCATCGCCCAGATGAAGAGTGGTTTCTGCGCCTCCGCCGCCATCGCCTGCGCCTCAAGCAGCGAAGTCTCCCAGGGGATGGATCGCCAGACTTCTCCTGCAGGCGGCGCGATCTCACTGAAAAGTTGATCGAACGAATCCGGATCCGCCGAAAAAGCAAAAGCCGGAGCGGCAAAGATCGCGAGCAGGGAAGCTTTCATGCTGGGAAGTTATCCCGTGTCGTCGCATTCGACAAGATTCTCCGGAGACGGAAACAAGCCTCCACTCACCACCGCTCTTTTTCGTTCTGCCGAACCCGCGACTCATGAGTAACAGGGACTTAACAGGGATAGGTCTCACCTTCAACCCTGTTGCATTTACGCCAGGGTCCCGCCTGAGAAGATCGATTTCATCCGATTTTGATTGCTTATAAGCCACAAAATTCAGTTTCCTATCTCACCCGCAGAATGGTCCTGCGGGAAATCCCTCTCATGAATCGATCGATTTTCCTTCTCCCTCTCATTCTTGCTACCGGACTTCTGCTCCTCAATGCTCCCGCCACCGCTCAGGATGACTTTGATTTAAGCATCCCCGGTCAGGCCGCCCCTGAGGTGAGTATCCCGACGCCACAGGAGGAAACCGCCGGCACTGCATCTTCCGGCGAAGTCAATCTCCTCGAAATGATCAAGGCCGGTGGCTGGTCGATGTGGGTCCTCGGGTCTTTCTCCTTCGCGGTGATCGGATTACTCATCTACTGCCTCATCGATCTTCAGCGGAAGCACTTCTATCCCGCTGATCTCGAAGCCGCTTTAAATCAGGACATGGAGGGGGCCGACTTCGAAGCTGCGCTCCAGAAGGTGCAGGGCACCTCGACCTGCCTCAGCAGCGTCATGGAAGCCGGGATGCTCTACATCGTGGATCGCGGCTATGGCGTCCTCGACACCGAGAAGCTCGAAGAAGTCATGTCAGCCGCTTCGCGAAAATTCAATCGCGGCCGTGTCCGCACGATCAACTATTTTTCGATCATCGCCCAGGCAGCCCCGATGATGGGTTTGTTAGGAACTGTGTCCGGCATGATCGGCGCCTTCGCGAAACTGAGCCAGGGCGGCACCGGTGATCCCTCCGCCTTCGCCGGTAACATCTCGGAGGCACTCATCACGACCGCGACCGGTCTCGTCGTCGCCCTCCCCGCGATCTTTTGCTACTTCATTTTCCGGGACCGGCTCCAGCAATTGGTCGCCGAGTCAGACGAGAGCGCGGAGTCACTCATCGCAACCCTGCGCCGCACCGTGGTCGCATCGCAAGGAGAGTAGGAAAACGGATTCATTTCGGACCAACGTCATGGCAAAAGAGAACGATCTATTTGGGGGGCCGGGGCTGAAGGCAGACCTCTCGCCCATGATCGATCTCGTCTTTCTCCTTCTCATCTTTTTCATGGTCGCGGCGAATATCATCACCTTTCCGAAAGACCCTAACATTGTCATTCCTGTCGCGAGTGATTCGGAAGTCCCGACTCTCGTCGAGGGCCGCATCGTTATTAACGTCTATGTCGATGGCACCGTGAAAGACATCGAGGGCAACACGCTCTCGATCCCGGATCTCCGACAGAAGATTTCGATGGCGCGGAGCACGAACCCGAACACCCGCCTCCATCTGCGCGCCCACAAAGAGGTGCCCTACAAGCACATTCAAACCGTGAGCCGCGCCTCGGCGGAAGCGGGGGTCCCGACGGTCATCTTTTCCACCTACCAAACGGCGAACTAAGATGGCAAACAGTGATCCATTTGGAGGCGAAGAGGACCCGGTGCTCGACATCAGCCCGCTCATCGACGTCGCCTTTCTGCTCCTCATTTACTTTCTCGTCACGACGACCCTGCAGAAGTCGGAGGCGGACTTGAGCCTCGTCCTCCCCGGCGTCACGAAGGAAGACAGTCGCGAGGTCAAGATCGACCAGATGCTCGTCAAAATCGACGCCGCCGGTGTCGTCATGGTCAATGAGGAGGTCTCCGACTCGGACCCGAACGACCGTGACCTCCCCAATCTCACGGAACGCCTCAGTCGATATTCAGCGTCGGCCGTCGTCGCGAACACGGAAACGCAGGTCATCATTGACTGCGATCAGGAAGCGGTCGGGCAACGATTTATCGATGTCTTAAACGTCTGTACGAAAGCGGACATCAAAAACGTCAGTCTCGCGAACTAGGATCATCATGAGCGAACTGGAAAACTCTCTCAAACAAGCACTCGAAGTCCACCCGCAGGATTGGGCGCTTCGAATTCTTGTCGCCGAGAAGATGCTGGAACGCGCTGCCCTTCAAGATGCCGCCACGCTCGTCAACGCCGCGCCCTGCCCGCCGGAGAGCGAAGCTCAGCTTCACCGCCTCGTCGAACTCGGCGGCTTCGGGGCAATCCCTCTCATCGAAAGCTATCTCCACGGAAATCCTGCAAGCGGATACGGCCACACCTTGCTGGCTGATTTGCTTCTTGCGAGAGGGGATCTCGCCAAAGCCGAACAACATCGTACCGTCGCTCTCGCCCTGAACTCCACTAACACCCCTTCAATATTGGAGCCGGAAGCAGCTCCTTCGCAGGAAACGCCGGTCGATGAAGTCGCTGGAGAGGACATCATCATTCCTCCGATCACGCTTCCGCCGCCCGATCTCGCTCTCGCGGACGCAGCCACCGAAGGGAATCCTTTCCTCATCGGAAAACCCTATCGCGGAAAACCCCGCGGGGCTAAAGCGACCGCGATCCTCGTCGCGATCGGTGTGCACCTTCTCATCGCGATCATTGCAACCATCGTCGTCATTCTTCCACCGAACCGCGACGAGCCTGAAATCGTCGCCGCCGTGATCGGACCTCCCGCGAAGAAACAGGAGATGCAGAAAAAGAACGTCGTGAAGCAGACGAAAAAGACCTCAGCCTCCTCGGCCGCCGCCGCTCCGCTCGCCCAACTCATGCGGGCGAATGCAATGGCTAAAATTTCGCTGCCCAACGTGACCCGCACCAGCAAAGGCCCGCTCGGGATCGGTGACGCCGACTTCGGTGGCGGGGGATTCGGCGGCAGTGGTGATGGCCTCGGGAGCGGGGCTTCCTTCTTCGGCGGGACCTCGACGGGGCGCCGCTTTTTGTTTGTCCTCGACCATTCCGGATCGATGAAGCCCAATCAGGTGAACCTGCGAAACGACGAACTGGAAAAAGCGCTCAAAGGACTCAAAGGAGTGCAGTATCAGGTCCTCCTTTTCGCCGGGGGTGGCTACTTTGCCTCCGACGGCTGGTCCATATCGACCAAGGGAAAAGACAACACCGTTAAAGGCCCCGGGGGAACCTACCAGTTCATCAGTAAGGGTGCTTACGATGACTACGATTTCAAAGGCGCCGACAGCAGCCTGCCAAAGGGCGAGTGGCTCGCCACCAATGCGGCCAATGTCAAAAAGACGATGGAGCGCATCAAAAAAGACAAACTCTTCCCCGGCACCGACTGGGGACTTGCGCTCGACATTGCCCATCGCATGGAACCGGCCCCGGATGTGATCTTTTTCATGTCGGACGGAAGCGGCGGCAATGCACCGGCCCCCATCCTGAAGACAAACGCCAAGTATGGTAAACCTCCCATCAACATGGTCGCAATGCAGACAACTCAGGGAAGCAAAGAGTTCGCAGAGATCGCGAGGAAAACGGGAGCCACTTTCATCATCGTCGATAAAAAGGGCAAGCCGATCGACGGCTTCGAGTACCTCGCGAACCCCGAAAAATTTAAAGGAAGAATCTGAACAGTCCCGTGAGCAACCTCTCCCAGCATCCGAATTCAGGAAAAAGCGCCGCATGGATCGCCGCCGCGCTCATGTTTGCGTGCTTCAATGGCTCAGCGCAGGAAGACGACCTCACCGACCCCGTCGTCGCTTACAACAAATCGGTCAGTGCGATCCAGCTCCAGAATTGGGAGGAAGCACTCAAGCTCACGAATGGCATTATTCAGGCGCACGGTGATGGAGCCTTGAAACGATACGGCCCCGTCTTCGGCCACTTTTATTTCCTGAAAGGGCTCGCCCTCCTTGGAAGTGATCAGGCGGCAGAATCGATCGAGGCTTTTAAAACCTGCTACGAGACCTACTCGAACGAGATCCTCTCGACGGGGACGGACGATGAAACCAAGGGACTCCTCCCCAATCTTTTTCGCAACGCCGCGCTCGTCCAGTGGGCGAATGCGGAGATGAAGACTGAGAATTACGAGGCCGCGAAGGAGCGCTTCGAGCAGATTCTCGTCGTCGGAAAAGACGATTCGAAAGTGAACATGATCCACGTCGGGGTCAACCTCGGGCGCTGCTACCTCAAGGCCGGTGATCTGAAAAAAGGCTACGAATTCATGTCCCGCCCGCTCGGCAATACCAACCTCAGCGAGGGGCTTCGCGAAACGATTTACATGATCATCGCCGAGGACTGGTCAACCGAAGTTGCCTTCGCCGAAGCCCGATCTTTCATCGATACCTTCAGCAACGTGGTCGATCGCGATCCATTCCTCGAACGCTACGAGCGGAATCCACGTTTTCAGTATCTCGCGCAGGTCGCCCTGCAGCAGCAGGATCCCGTCCGCGCCCTTGCCTGGTATGAGCGCATGGTGAACTCCCGCCTTCTCCTTCCTGAATTCGAAGCGCGCTATGACTCCCTGAAAAACCGACCCGTTTCCGAGGCGATGACAGCCAGAAAAGCGGAGGTCCTCGATGAACTCAACAAGCAACTCAACGATCTCGAGCAGGGATACATTCAGACGCTGAACGGAGTGGGCTCCGCCCACTTCATGCTTCAGAATTTCCCCGGCAGCTACGTCGCTTTTTCGCGTTTGTCAGACGAAGCGGGTAAAGGTCACTCGGAGCGCCCCGTCTTTCTCCACAACGCCGTCGTCTCCGCTGCTCAAATTCAAAAATGGACGGAGGCTTACCAATACGGGAAACAATTCCTCGATGAATTCCCCGACCACGAGCTGAAACCGGCCGTGGCACGAGTCCTCGTCGAGCTGCTCTTTCTCCGCGAGGAATATGAAGAAGCTTTCCGCGTCTCCGGCGAAGTTCGTCAGGGCATGGAGGAAGGTTCTTCAATCCGCGATATCCCCGACTTCGTCTATGGAGCGGCGGCTTTTCACCTTGGTGAAATGGAAACTGCCGAGACGGAACTTTCGAGCTATTTCGGAACCCATACGCAGGGCGAACGACGCGAGATGGTTCATTTCTTTCTCGGCCTGACCAAAGTACAGCTTCGCAAATGGGAGGAAGCCGCCGGAATCTTCAGCGATTTTCTTTCCACCTATCCGAAATCGCTCCTCACTCCGGCCGTGCTCTATCAGGGAGCCCTAAGCGAGTTCATGATCGATCAACTCGAAGGAGCCGTCGCGAAGGTGAACCGCATCCATCAGGAATATCCGGATCACGAAACCGCCCCGCCGGCGTGGAATTTGAAAGGCGACCTCGCGAGCACCCTCGAATCTCCTGCTGAAGAGATCGAGCTTTGCTATGCCAACGGCCGCGACAAGGGCGTTCAGATGCAACAGCCCGACACCACCGCTTATGCTTTGTGGCAGCTCCTCATGCTCGCGGTCGATAACGAAGACTGGGCCGGTGCGGAAGGGCACTACCTGCAGTTTCAGAGTGACTACGCGGATTCCGACTACCGGAACGATCTCCTCGTCGCCGCGCTGCCGATGCTCGTCGAACAGGGACGCAGCGACGAAGGACTCCAACTCCTGCGCGACCGGGTTTGGGAAAACCGCACCGATCCCGAGTCTGTCACCTTGAGCGAAATGTTCGGAAGCTATGTCGATTTCCTCGAAACGAATTACGAAACCGATTTTGCGCAGGAAAAGCTCCGCGAAATGCAGTTCGAACGGGCCACGACTCCGGCCCTCAAAGGATGGGCCATGGTCGCCCTTGCCGACTCTCTGGAAAATGCGGAAGCCGAAGCAGACGAAGTGAACAAAATTTACTACCAGCTTGAAGCGGGTTTCCAACCAGCCGAGCACAGCAACTACCCCACGGTGCGTCTCGCGCGCTGGATCACTGAAGTTCGCAAACGCCCTGAAGAAGCCCGGGGCCTCTACGAATACATTCTCGAAAACCGACCCGGGACCCCGAACTACGATTTCTGCCTCGTCGATGTTGCCCAGATTCAGGCCGCCTCGGACGACCCCGCCCAGCGCGAGGAGGCGATGGGCAAATTCGCTGCTGTCCTCGCTGAAGTCCCGAATGAAGAGCTTCAGGAAAAAGCCGTCCTCGGGATGGCCCGCATTCGCATGCAGGACAAAAACTACGAGGAAGCTATCAGTCACTGGGAAGCGTACCTCGAAAACCGGAGCTGGGCTCTGAGCCGGCCCGAGGCCAACTACAGCCTCGCCTCCTGCTACGAGCAACAGGGCAATCTTGCCGACGCCCTTAAAATCTACGTCAGCGTCTACGCGAATTTTCCCGGCCACCTCGACTGGTCGACCCGCGCCTACCTGAGAACGGCAGCGATCACGAAGGGGAGCGGCGAGGATCTCAAAGCGCTTCAAATTTTGCAGGACATGCTCAAACGCATGGGCCACCTCGACCATCCCGGCGTGCAGAAAGGCAAAGAAATTTTCGCGAAGTGGCGGGTCGAATATGCCGAGAAAGTGAAGTCAGAGGAGGAGGCGAAATGAAACACCGATTCACCCCCTTATGCTTCCTCTTAGTCTGCATCCTCTCGCTTCGGAGCGAAGCGCGGGCAGAGTTGGCGACCGTCTTTTTCAAGGATGGAAAGACGACAACCGTGGAACTCGTCGGCGTGGAGCGGGCGCAGCTCCTCTGGAAGGAAAATGCCTCCTCGACTGACGTGGTTGTCACCCCCCGAAGTCAGGTCGAAAACGTCATTTTCCCCACGACCGAAGCCTGGAGGAATGCGGAAAACGCTTTCGAGTCCGGACAACTTGACGAAGCGCTCAAACTCTATCAAGAGGTCATCGCCGATCCCACCGGTCACTTTTTCCCGCTACCGGGAAACTTTGCCTCCCTCGCCAAAGAGCGCGTCCTCGGCTGCTATCGGCTGCAACTCGATGCTTCGAAAATTGCGAAGCAGGCGCAGGTCGTTCGCGAAGAGTTTTTCCACCTCCCGCCGGAACTCAACCGCATCGAGCCGGAAACCGCCGCCTGGACCGCGATCGCGAACGAAAAGTGGGCGGCCGCCCTGACCGCACTGGAGGGAATCGAAGCGCCCGGTGCGGAAGCGTTTTTCCTGAAAGGGCGAGTCCTCGAAGCACTCGGTCGGAAGGAAGAAGCCGTCTCCGAATACGCGGGTGCGTATGTGTTGAACTTCGGTGGCTCCATTCTCCTGACGCGGCAATCGCTGCAGCGCTCCTCCCAGCTCATTCATGAAATGGGTGACCCTGACAAAAAGGCAGAGCTCCAGGCGCAGGTGAAAATTTATCGTGATCTCTACGGCAAAGGTAATCTCTGGGAAGGGGCACCGGCCGAGCTTGCGTCGCTCGCGGAAGGGGAAATCCAGCCACTCGGCGATGCCGAAAACGAAATGGCGAAGCCGGGGGAATCCGGAAGCATGGAGGGAACCGTCGTCGAAGAATCCGCGACCGTCGCGACGTTGGCGGCAAAAGAGGATCGGGACTTTCTCCTCGTCGAAGAACTGGACGATAAATTTTATGTCATTGGTGCCGGCGACGGGAATGAAACCCTCACGCTGACCGGCGGAGTCACCAAAGAAGGAGAGAGCTATCGTTTTGACGGAACCGGCGGTTTTCTCCGACTGGAGCCCTTCAACGCCAACACTCCTTTCCTGCAACTCCGCATGCAGTTTGAAGCAGCGAGTGGAAACGGGGTTCTCGCGCACGCTTCGGAACCGAGGCTCGGTGGCTTCACGCTCTATCTGAAAGAGGGGGAACTCCTCATGGATTATCAACCGAGGCGGGCGAAAATAATGACGGCAGTCCTCGGCAAAATCGAATCCGGTAAACTCATCAATCTCGCCATCGTCATCAGGACGGACGGAACGAGAAACACCGTGATCGGGGATCTCTCCAGCGAAGACACCGTCCCCGCCGGAGGGTTGAAGATTCCTCAGATGAATCACCTCATCCTCGGCGATTCAGGAGAGGGAGATGAGAGTGGCAAAACCCTTTCCGGCGTCAGCCTTCCTTTCTTCGACGGCGTGATTCACCATTTCTCGCTCGGAGTCGGGGCGAGTAATCAGGAAGTCACCGAAAAGACCGTCGCCCGCTTCGGCAAGGCAGTCCGGCTCCTTCCCCCGCCTCCGGAGACAGCGGGGGAGTAGGCAACCGCACTGACCACTCCAATCACTCCCGGTTCCGCGAATCGATCCAGATCGTGACGGGGCCGTCGTTGGTGAGTGCGACATCCATCATCGCCCCGAACTCGCCGGTCGGGACGGGCTTGCCGAGTTCTTTCTCCAAAGCGGCGACGAATTTTTCATACAACGGAATCGCGACCTCGGGTCTCGCGGCGCGTTCAAAACTCGGCCGTGTCCCTTTCTTCACCCGCGCATGCAGGGTGAACTGACTCACGACAAGCGCCTCGCCTCCGGTCTCAACGATGGAGAGATTCATCTTCCCCGCCTCGTCCTCAAAGACCCGCAGGGTGATCAATTTCCCCACCAGCCACTCGATATCCTCCGGCCCGTCCTCTTGCTCGATCCCCAGCAACAGCAGCATTCCGGCCCCGATCCGGCTCTTTTCGACACCCGAAATCGTCACGGAAGCGTCACTCACTCGTTGCAGCAGCACTCTCATCTCGACTTACCCTTCACACTTTGTAATTTCATCACGACAGCCTTGTATAAAATCAGTAATTACTAGGTTTTGCCTCTTTGCCCCGCGGTGCTATATTCGCGGCCTTTCGTTCGTATCCATTCATAGCGTGATACGCTCACGACTGATATTTTTCTTTTTCTAGCCCTTCATGGAAATCCTCATCTCAATCCTCCGTTTCATCGGCATCATCTTTCTCGTGCTCATGGTGTTCAACCTCATGATCATCGTCCACGAGTGGGGCCATTTCCTCGCCGGGCGCTGGCGCGGGCTTTACATCGACCGTTTTCAGATCTGGTTCGGCAAGCCGCTTTGGAAAAAAACCTACAACGGCGTGCAGTATGGACTTGGCTCGATTCCCGCCGGTGGCTTTGTTTCGCTCCCGCAGATGGCTCCGATGGAGGCGATCGAAGGCTCCGTTGGAGAAGGGGAGGACCCCGTCAAGGATCTTCCTCCGATTACCCCGCTCGACAAAATTATCGTCGCCGTTGCCGGTCCGGTCTTCAGCTTTCTCCTCGCGGTCGTTTTTGCCTGCGTCGTCTGGGTCGTGAAGAAACCGGTTTCCGAGTCCGTCGGCACGACCACGATTGGTGGCATCGTTGAAAATTCCCCGGCTGAAAAAGCCGGATTAAAAGCGGGCGACACCATCACCTTCGTCGACGGCAAGCAGGTCAAGCGATTCCAGGGCATGGACAGCTCGATCATGTGGACGATCATTTCGAGTGAAAATGACGACATCAAAGTCGATCTCGTCCGCCCCGGAGTCGGGGAAATGACGGTCACGGTGAGTCGCCCCGCTGAAGCAGAAGTCGCCGAAGTCAAAGGCGGCTGGCTCAAAAAAACGTGGACCTATGTCAGCAAGCGTCCACCGCTCCGGACGATCGGCGTTTACCCACAGGTTTCACCGGTCGTCGGGCGAGTCCTCGAAAACAGCCCCGCTGAAGATGCCGGGCTCGAAGCAGCCGATGTCATTAAAGCGATCAATGGCAGCCCGGTTTCAACCCCCATCGAAGTTGGAGAATATGCCTGGGAAAGTGGGAAACCCGTCAGCCTCACGCTCCTTCGCGGAGGTGCCGAGGTGAAAGCGGAAATCACGCCACGAGTCCCCGAGGTGAACGGAGAAAAACCCATGCTCGGAGTCGTCTGGGACGCCGAGGGCATCCGCACCCTCGTTCGGGAAAACCCGATCACGCAGGTCGTGAACAGCTTCAACTCCATCGTCAAAACGCTGGGGGCCGTCTTTTCCCCCAAGTCCGACATCAGTGCCGGCCACCTCAGCGGCCCCGTTGGAATCATGGGACTCTACTACGATCTTTTTCAACACGAGGAAGGCTGGCGGCTCGCCCTCTGGTTCAGCGTCCTCCTCAACGTGAACCTCGCGATCCTGAACATGCTGCCATTTCCTGTCCTCGATGGAGGCCACATCGTCATGGCCGTCGTAGAGTGGATCAGAAAACGTCCGATTCCTTTTAAAGTGCTCGAAGTCGTTCAGACCGCGTTTGTCCTTTTCCTGCTGGGATTCATGGCCTTCGTCACCCTGAAGGACGTCGGGGACCGGGTTCCGGAAGGAAGCGACGGCGTCGATCCGCCGAAGGAGACCCGATTTCTACCCCAGGAAAAAAACTAGGCATGAGCCGCCCCTATTCTCCTTCGCCCCTGAACCTCTCACGCCGCCCCACTCGCGCCGTGCCGGTCGGGCCGGTTGGACTGGGTGGTGAAAACCCGATCCGCGTCCAGTCGATGCTCACGAGTGATACGCGTGACGCCGACGCCTGCATCGAAGAAGCGATGGGCCTCGTCGGAGCCGGATGCGAGATCGTCCGTGTCACCGCGCAGACCCGCAAGATCGCCGAAAATCTCGAGCACATCATCGCCGGGATCCGCGCGCAGGGGTCCGACGTCCCCGTCGTCGCCGACATTCATTTCAAGCCCGACGCCGCGATGGAAGCGGTCAAGTGGGTCGAGAAAGTCCGCGTCAATCCCGGTAACTACGCCGACAAAAAGAAGTTCGCGGTCCTCGAATACACCGACGAAGCATACGCCGAGGAGCTCGCCCGCATCGACGAAGCCTTTTCCCCGCTTGTGTTGGAGGCGAAAAAGCGCGGCGTCGCGATGCGGATCGGGACGAACCACGGTTCCCTCAGCGACCGCATCATGAACCGCTTCGGCGACACGCCGCTCGGCATGGTCGAGAGCGCCCTCGAATTCGCGAACATCGCGCGGAGCCACAGTTACCACCATTTTGTCTTCTCGATGAAGGCGAGCAATCCCAAGGTCATGATCGAAGCCTACCGGCTTCTCGTGGCCAGACTCGCGAGCGAGGGCGAGGACTGGAATTACCCGATCCACCTCGGCGTCACCGAAGCCGGTGACGGCGAAGACGGCCGCATCAAAAGCGCGATCGGGATCGGCTCGCTTCTCGCCGACGGCATCGGCGACACCGTCCGCGTCAGCCTCACCGAAGACGCCATTTACGAAATTCCCGTCGCCCGCGCCCTCGTCGATCTCGTCGGGGAGCTTCGCGCCCGGCCCGCCATCGAAGCCGATCTTTCCTGGGACGAAGTTTCCTGGAACCCCTTCGAATACGAACGCCGTGCTTCGCAGAAAATCGAAGTCATGGGACTCGACCTCGGCGGAGACGAGACCGTCCGCGTTTTCACCTCGCAGGAGAAATGGAACGCCGTCGCCCACAAGCTCGCGAAGATGGGTGACTTCCAGCCCGAGATCATCGTCGAGCGGAGCGGCGTCCGCGAAATTGATCCGCGCGAAGAATCCGCGATCGCCGAGCTCAATGCCCTGACCGACCCACAACTCATCACCATTACGGACGGCCTCGACCTCCCCGTGATTTCCGCCTTCCGCCTCCTCGCCGCAAAGGTCGATCCGAAACACCCGATTCTCCTCAAGGATACCCTCCACCCCTCGACTAATCCGGAAGCCGATTTTCAGAAAACGATGCTCACCGCGAGCATGAACCTCGGCTCCCTCATTTGCGACGGCATCGGCGACGCCATCCTCGTCCAGGGCGAACAGGCCCCCGGCCAGTCGCTCCGCCTTTCCTACAATATTCTCCAGGCGAGCGGTGCCCGCATTTTCAAAACCGACTACGTTGCTTGCCCGAGCTGCGGACGGACGCTTTTTAATCTGCAAACGACAACGCAAAAGATTCGCGAAGCGACCGGTCACCTCAAAGGCGTCCGCATCGCCGTGATGGGATGCATCGTCAACGGCCCCGGCGAAATGGCCGACGCCGACTTCGGCTACGTCGGCGGCGCCCCCGGCAAGATCAATCTCTACGTCGGGAAAGAGCCGGTGAAGTTCAACATTCCGGAGGAGGAAGCGGTCGATCGCCTCACCGATCTCATCAAAGAGCACAACCGCTGGATCGATGCGCCGCTGGAGGTAGTGGAGATTGCGGATTGAAGGGTGGATTTCAGGTATTTCGAGCGACGTTTGAAACCCGTCGTTCTCTGAAAATGAATCTGGAGGATCATCCCAAAAATACTATCCTTCATCCATGACTGGAATGGAAGAATTTCGAGCGCTGCCTGTATCGGAAAAAATTCAACTCGTCGAAGACCTCTGGGACAGCATCGCCATCGATTACAAGCCTGTTCAGCTGACCGAATCGCGGAACTGGACCGCAGACTGGATCGATTTGAGGAAGACCCGGGCAAAGGAGTTGAGTGGAACGTGTTGAAAACTCGAATCCTAAACTCGCTTTAATGAAGGTCCTTTTCCGTCCCGAGGCGGAAGACGAGTTAGTCGGGGCCACTGATTGGTATGAAACTCAATGACCCGGTTTCGGACCTGACATGCTCCGATGTGTTGATGCTTGCGTGGAAAGGATCATTCGGCAACCGGAGTCCTATCCCGAAGTCCACCGCAAAACGCAAATGGCACTCGTCCGGCGGGTCCCTTACCTGATCCTGTCTCAAATCTCATCCGGGGGCCTTTTCATTATTGCCGTTCTTCATGCAAAGCGTCATCCGGAGATTTGGCAGGCTCGCTGAATGAAGACCTGAAGACGTTCTTTCGCTTTGCTCTCTTTTTCGATAAGGCTGCTGTCCCTTAGAATGCGGGAGCCCAAAAGCCGAATCACCTTATCAGGCATTGGATAAAATTAGCAGACATAAGCGACCATTCGAAATGAAGCTTGAGGCGGCGGAGAAACCCACACCCAGGTCAGCATGGCGCCACGATCCGACGCGCTCGCAGCGCAGTCACTCAGAACCTATCTCGTTCTCCTTAATCATGAAAGAGCTGGAACAACCGGATGTTGCCCGGCTACTACCCATTGATTCAGGTGACTCAATCATCAAGACTCATGAGCGGCTGGAGAGTCGTCCCGTTCAAGAAAACCGAAAACCACTGAAACCCTTGACTTTGCTGGCCAAAACGGCTTTCCTTTTCTAGGGCGACGGCTGTCTTCTCGTATGAAACTTGACCGCTATTAGATAGTCTTTTGGACTAATAACACTGTCCTCCGAATGAACCCTCGAACTACCCAGACCATGGAACCAAAATCGTGCAGTAGGCTTTTGTTGAGTCTCGCGTCTCTAATGTTCGGTTCTTTTCCCTGTGGAAAGGTCCTGCAAGCTCAGACTTCGACAGGAGTAAAAGTTATGGAAATGTGGAGGGTTCCCTTTCCCGATAGCAGAAAACGGAATTTGGGGTATGAAGAGTTACGGGAGGCAACACACTCAACGGTTTTTCAGCCTCAACGAAGTGACGGGGGATACAATCACCATTCCAAACTAGTATATTTCAGAGGTAGATATTACTCGATGTGGAGCAATCACATTAGTGCTGAGGATGGGCCGGGACAACGTGTGCTCTACTCTAGTTCAGAAGATGGAACGAATTGGAGAGAACCTCGTGAATTGGCCCCGCCGCCAATGCCTCAGGACAGTAACCAGTTGCCTAAAAAGTGGTTGGCACCGGTAGCATGGATTGAGCTTGATGGAAGGCTCTGGGCGAAAATTGGGGCATATACCTCTGAGTCCCGAAGCCAAAGGACTTACATCTTTACCGAAATCATGCCATCCGGGGAACGCGGGCCACTTATGATTGCCAGCCCCGATTGGATTGGAAATTCAGATACCGACTTCGTGTTGGAATATTTCGACACTGAGGAACGAAAGAAACTTATCAAACAAATACGCGAAGCATCTGACCGGCCCGTTCCTCCGCAAGGTATCGATTCGACTAAACTCAATGAATTTTCCTTTTATGAGGCTGCCGATGGCTCGTTTGTTTGCCTGGCTCGAGATGACGAATTTTCACACCGCATGTATGCCAGCATCTCGGAAGACCCTACAGAGTGGCCTGCCGCGCATCCCACGGATATCCCCGATGCTCCCAGCATGACGATCAGCGTGGCATTGGACGATGGTTCAATACTACTCATTGGAAATCAGACGGCAACCGAGTTCGACAACGGCGACAAGGTCAAATTTTATGACAGAGTCCCGTTGACCGTGTCGCTAAGCTCCGACGGGAAAGTGTTTGATCGAGCGTTTGCCGTCAGGGCCGACAAACACCGCTTGAGGATTAGCGGAGTCACAGGGCGAGGAGAAGGCGGCGGTCAGTATCCAGCCGCTATCGTTAGGGACGGATACTTGTTTGTGCTGTATTCGATGTGCAAAGAAGAGATTCACATCACTAAAATTCCTTTGCGAGCCATGGGGTTGAATGAAAATCTCAAGGAAGTGCCACCCGTTCTCCGATGGCCCCATGAACGGGCCAAACAACAAAGGTGACGCGCACAGGCTAGTAAACAGGGACAGTAGTATCAGATTGTTCAAGCGGATTTTTTGACGATTTTTTGGCGAAGCATTTTGGGCATAGAGGCGCGTCATCACAAGCCGGGTTCACGGATTAGATGTTTGCTAGTCTCTTGCGATGGCAAGCGTTACGCCGAGTGATCTGCTGCGTTTCCGGAAGATGAGCCGGGGCGGTTTTGCTGGTGCGTCGGGCGGATTTCCCCCTTATACTGGCGA
>Ga0208903_1000267_pt1 | contig 48495 bp, 39 predicted proteins | sample AntAceMetag02UKJ_FD_184769 | JGI IMG/M metagenome (GOLD analysis project Ga0208903, IMG submission 184769) | Saline lake microbial communities from Ace Lake, Antarctica - Antarctic Ace Lake Metagenome 02UKJ (SPAdes) (version 2) | ecosystem: Environmental > Aquatic > Non-marine Saline and...
GCTCCTATCACGCCATAATCCTGCGCAAAAGCCACCAAATTACCCTGCATCCAGATTCAGTGCCGGTAGGAGCCAACACCTATAGGCTGGAAATCTATCGATTAGGGGGTTTATAATTCCTAAACTCCTCCCGCAAATGAACGAATACCTTCACAAAAGGGGTTTATTGCCGGTTTACTCCCTAGCTACTGAAAAGTCCTTTGCAGCGGCTATTTTCGCGCTTAGACTTCTTGGTGATAGCCATCCACAACTTTTTCATAAACCTCGCCAATAGCGGGCATAAATAACATGGCGCTGGTATTAGATCCGCCCAACAATAGTTGAAAGGAACCTTTAATGATTTACCGCAATTTCATCATCGCTGTTTTGGTAGTGCTCGCCTACGGTTGTAGTGACAGCAATAACGATGACAGTAACTTCGATAGTAATTACTCTGACCACGATGATTCAAATACCGGTGCTGAGCCTCCGGTAGACCCTGAGGAGCCATTAGACGCTAGCGACCCACAATGGCTATATGTGCAGACGGCAGAAACTGCGCAAATGACATCTGAAAGCACGCTGGAGATACCCTTCACTCGCGATATCTTTGGGTTCACCAACAGACCTAACCGGCAGCACACTTATCTCACTGCCTATGAGTTTGCGTCACTTTGGAATGAAGAGGGGGGCAATAGCTTTTACGAAGACCCGCCCAATGCCGTGTTGACTTGGCTGGATGGCGAACAGTCGCGTGAAGTAGAGGTGATCGTCAATAACGCTACGGTGTATTCTGACGGCGGGCAAGAAGACTCTCTCGTGTATGACGTTACCCTTGAGACAGAGCAAATACCTGATGCGCAAATGTCGTCCGTGTCGTTCTTTGTTGATACGGTCAGTGCAGTTTGGGGCACGAAGTCGATTACTGTGCTATTCACTGATGAAGCCCTCGATGTGATCAACGAGACGAATAGCGTGGTCGGCTTGATTCGGGAGATGCAATCTGACGCAAACGCCGTCAGCGTGGTTTGGCTAGCGTTTCGGCCGCTGAGTAGCAACTCTATCAGCTGGGCTGCGAGTCCTCAGCGGGTTTTCGCTATCACCACCTCATTAGAGAACGGGGTTGTGATTCGACCCACAACCTATACGAAGGGCCAGCTCGCCACGTCCTATACCTATCAGAGCGACAATACCTTTGCCCAAGAGGGCGTCGCCCAGCCCGGTTCGTCGATCCAGGTCCTTACTGAGTCTCCCTCTGGTGATTTGGTGGTTGGCCTGGCCGCTCCGGTGTCAGTGAATGGAACTCAGGTGGGGGGGCCCTATGGCGCAGTTCCTCTCATACCGTCCAGCTCGGTGACGCTTGCTGGCACTAACCGGATCCGCTTATTTCTATCAAGCACCATCGAGTCGGGGTCGATCTTGACTGAACTGGATGCGCCCACGTATATGCTGGACATGAATGGCCAGTCTTCGGTTACGATTGAGTACGACAACGACTCTGGCAGTTTCGTTCAACAGCGCCTATGACGGCGGTGCCTTAGCGACATTCGGTATGGATATTGGTTGCAGCATCACGCCTGAGCTCCAAGCCTCCATTGGATACTACTATTAGAGCGGTAATTTTGGCACTGCCAATACCTGTCTAGACCTCCTTCATGCGAGCCCCGACTCTGTATCCAGCCCGACCTAAAATGGTGTTCTGCGGCCAACAGTAAACCCAGCAGTGAACTTGTCAGTATATGCCAGCCCCACCCCTTTCTGAGTGGCTTATGGGGTCAGGCCTTACATTTCACATAGTGCCGAGGGAGCAGAGTGAAATGTAAGGCCTGACCCCATAAGCCCCAAGTGGACGAATGCGAGCTCGATTTCAGCTCGTTCGATGCCAATCGCCTGATTCAATGCACGAAAAGCATCGGGATACTGGGAGAAAAATTTCCCTTATAGGCCTTTTATCTGTCTTATACTCGAATCCCTCACCTTCAGATTCCCCGCTTCGGCGCTGGTGTACTCGAGTTCCCTGACATTTGCGGGTACGAGATCAAGCGATATCGCGATGGCTACGGAGATAGCAGTGATAAAAGTACAAGCCGTGGCTTATGACTCGAGCGTGCCTCATGATGGAGTGTTCTAACGGAAACTGGGGAAGTGGGTGCTTTTTGATTATTTGCCTGTCCCTGTGAATTCGTACAAGGTTAAACGCTCGGGCGCATGGCTTTAAGTCGCTGGACGGACTCGGTTATCAAGCCAGGGCCGATTCGATTATCGTCGGCTGGCCCCTTAAGTGAAGCTGCCAAACCACGTGGGGACGTTGCCCTTATGGGCCACGATATCGCCCTCTCCGTACAGGCTCGCGAGAAACGTTCCGCGATGGCTGGCTCCAGGAACGGCAACCGAATCCGAGTGCGGTCCTGCCGTTGCGAGTGCCAAGTGCATCATGCTCGGATGCAATGCTTCGTCAGCGAGGCCGTAATAGAAGCGGAACGGGGAGTCGTACGTGTGGAACGTCGAACAGTTCCGGCCCACCTGTTCGAGAAAGTGACTGTTCGGGGCCGCTGTGAAACGATCAAGGAAGCCGTCGACGAGCAAATCTGCCGAGGTGGGTGCGGTTGCGATGTCGTCTTCCGATAGGGCGTACCGCTGCCAGTATGTCTCGGCGAACTGTTGATACTTTGGTTTGATCGCGGTCTCGAACAGGGTGGGCAATCGGTAATATTCACGGTAACTGCCGAGGACCACGATGATGCACAGCGATACCCAATTCGGCACCGCCGGATACCTCGAGGCATCGGCAATCGGCAGTTGTCCGGTCCAATAGCGCAACGATTCAGCGAGATTGTTGAACGGGCTCTGTGCGGCGGATGCGGTGATCTTCACGCCCCGGCGACGGAGCGCCTGATGCACGAACTGGGTGTTCAAGCCGCCCTGTGACCAGCCATTGAGGAATAGCGCCGAGGACTGCAGGCCCATCTGGCGCAGCCCGTTAGTCCCCGCATCCAACATGTCGCAGCAGGTCTGAACCGTCGCGTCCCTAACCGCATAGGCCTCGCCTCGACCGTTTCGTAGGGCCCCCTTGCCCAGATAATCGGCACCAATGACGGCGAAGCCCTGGCCAGCGAGCCGCTGCAGATTGAAGAGGGTTTCCAGCGAATCGCCCGCATCGCTGACGCGGTACGACGGTTCCGCGAGCCGAATGAGATTCGAAGGGACCTGGTCAAACGACAGGATGGTGCCATGGTGCCAGGACACCACCGGGATACGTCCCTTGGCGCCGACCGGGACCGCCAGAAGGCCCGTCACCTCCACCCGTTCGCCAGTTTCTGGCACCGTCGTGTGGGTCGACAACGCGCGCAATTCGACGTCGTATCGGGCACCATGGATTTTACCCGAGAACGCCGGCAGTATGCCACCGTCGTTAAAGGCGGGGAAGAATTCGCCCGCCAAGGCATCCAGGCGTTGGCGCGAGATCTCGATGGGCTTGCCGACGGTTACGCTCGGCGCGGGCCGCGACGACACCACCGATTGGGCGGACGCCATGCCGCTCGACAGCAGTCCGGCACCCAACAAGCCCAGCATCTTGCGCCGCGCCGGGTTTACTGCACGCATTTGGTTAGTCATGTTTTCTCCTCAGAGCGCTTCCGTATCTTTGCATTTGAATGGTTTAATCATGATCAAGCTCTACATGGGTCTATGCTGTATATCAACCGTAAACTTGCTTCGCAAGAAAGGTGGCGTGCACCGCCCGACGGCCAATCTCGCGAATAAAATGAGGCAAGCGCGGCAGGATGGGTGGAGCGTAGCGATACCCATCTTTGTTGTATACGATTTTGACGGGTATCGCAAAAGACGCTCCACCTGGTCCTACGTTCCCGTCCGATCAGTTTTCGAAAAATCATGACGAGCAGCTAACATACGACAGGCCACCGACCTCAAAGAACTCAGACGGCTTCAGCCTATAGTATTTTTCCTCCACGTCCTTCGACTGCGAGCACCGGACAAAAGAGGGCTGGAGGATCTGGTTCAGCTGATCAGTCAACGGGTAGGCCGTTGCCTGGAACGGCTGGGCTTGCTGGAGCAGGATGCCGAGCAAGCCTGCCTGGAACTCGACCCTGTCGACGACACGGACGCCGTGCCCCATCTCCTGGGCAGTTCCGTCTCTTACCGGATCGCCGTCGCCATCCCCGCAACAACATGGCTAATCAGTTCAGCCCTTCTCGGTCTGGGTGTAGCGAGGCGTAAAAGAGTGTAGCTAAGGTTAAGCCTTAATCCCCTCACTAAGCGGTATCACAATCGTGGCACCGCTCCATAGATCACCCCGCAACAGATACCCGCCAGCCAAGCCTGCAGCAGCGCCTAGCCAGTAGGAACGCTCAGAGGCTTGTAGCAATCGCTTTGTGAACCTGTCGTGTTTATCCATTGGGCAAGGTGCCCGTTGCACTTACATTGCACTTACGGGCAATTATTGTCTAATCTGATTTTTCTTATTGGGCGATAATATTGTTATATTTCAAAGATTTAGTGGTGCGCCCTTCAGGATTCGAACCTGAGACCGATGCCTTAGAAGGGCATTGCTCTATCCAGCTGAGCTAAGGGCGCCCGGGGGGAATGCTACCAGCCTCAGGCGAGTGTCGCTATAGCAATGCGACACAGAAGTGACCTACTAACCTGACCCAATGTTATAGATTGCCTATTTTTGAGGCCGCGCACCGGATGGGGCGTGGGGTGCTCGGATTGTGCGCAAAAACCGTCAATGGGGAGGACCCGCTGGGTGAGCTGCGGCGCATATGAATCGGTAATGCAGGCACGAGAGAACTCGCATCAAACATCCAACCTGTACCGAGCACATTTCTATTTCAGTAATAGATATTATTATCAATCAACTACTTAGATGGGGTGGCCGACGGGTCTTGAACCCGCTACCTCCGGAGTCACAATCCGGTGCTCTACCTGTTGAGCTACGGCCACCATTGTGTGATGCAAAAAGCGTTTTGACCAAACTGACCATTGGCGATGGGAGCTGTCGACACCGAGAATAGCGTTGTTGCCAGAACCTCTACCAATGCAGCCGAAAACCACTGCTCGCGCGGCGCGCATGGTAGCTTTAGCGGTCTATAGGTGTCAAGTTTAGGCTGGCATAGTATTGCCTCGGCACAGACTTGCGGGGCCTCGCTATTTGTTGTGCACTGCCCGTTTTGCAGCGCTTGCAAGCTTGCCCGCCATAAGGCGCGCCACAGCGGCTAACAGGGGTGGCAACATCGAAATACATCAATATCGGATTGCAGCGTGCTACAGGCCCTGTGCGGCCCTCTCCCTGGCTCTCTTCCTCGTCCTGCTTGCAGCCTGCCAGAGCTACAAGAAGTCTCCGTGCAAACTCGCCCGGCGGCTTCGGACGAGGCTCCAGCAGCCAAAATCGTCTTTCTGGCCGGGCCAGACAGCTACTTGCCCGGCACCCATGAACATAAGGCGGGGGCAGTGTTACTGTCAGCCGCGCTGCGCGCACGTAAACCGCCCTTCGAAACAGTCAATATCTACGGCGCATGGCCGACTGATGAACGTATCTTCGATGGCGCTGACGCGATTGTGGTGTATTGCGACGGCGGCAAATCACACCTGATCAACGATCATCTGCCAAACTTCGGGCGATTGTTAGATAAAGGCGTTGGGGTCGTCGCCCTGCACTATTGCGTAGAGGTGCCCAAAGACAGCCCCTCATCCGCAGCCTTACTGCTGGCAATAGGAGGCTATTTTGAGACTTGGTGGTCGGTAAACCCAGCGTGGGAGGCGCAGTTCGTGGCCTTGCCCTTCGAAAGAAGCGGCGGCGGTCGTGGCTTTGAGTATACCGGCGGGCACTATCGCAGCAATTGGGAGAATGACGATGCCCGGGAACTGCTGTTAAATGCCATCGAGTGGGTTGTGATCAAACCCTGACGCCATCAATCCAGCTGGCGCGAATGCGGCGCTCGCCGTCCAGTGCCAACAGACTGGCGCGGCAGCCTGGCTTGATACTGCCGAGCGCGCTCTGCAACCCCAGCGCTTTCGCCGGATAGACGGTCGCCATGCGAACCGCTTCAAACCAGTCCAGCCGAGCAAAGCGTGCCGCGTTATTCACCGCCGAGAGCATATCGAGCGATGAACCTGCCAGTGTACCCGCAGCATTGACAAGACGCCCGTCGCGCGCAGAGATCGTTTCGCCATCGAACACAAAGGAATTCTCCGTCGATCCCACCGTAGGCATGGCATCCGTGACCAACACAGCGCCACCCTTTTTCTTCGCTGCCACTGCAATGCCAAAGGCCGCGGGGTGAATATGGTGGCCATCGGCGATAATGCCAAACCAGCTGTTGTCATCCTCCAATGCAGCGCCGACCATACCTGGCTCGCGGCTTTGCAGCCCTGTCATCGCATTGTACAAATGAGTAAAGCCGCTGATGCCGGCTGCCAGCGCTGCTTGGGTCTGCTCATAATTGGCAGCGCTATGACCCGCGCAGACGATAACGCCGCTCTCATTCAGCCGCCGTATCATGTCTGCAGACGTCAATTCGGGGGCTAGAGTGACCAGGGTCACGCCGGAGTGCAGCGAGGTGACAATCTCAAACCCTTCCTCGTCCAATCCACAGAATTTGCTTGCGTCGTGCACACCCTTGCGCAGCGCATTCAGGAAAGGGCCTTCCAGATGAATGCCCAGCACACCTGGCACTTGCTCGGCAATCGCCTGGCTGACAGCGGCGACAGCCTGGCGCATTACAGCAAAACTGTCGGTGATCAGCGTCGGTAAAAACCCGGTGGTGCCGAAGCGCCGATGGGCAGCGGCAATGCTCCGCAGGCTTGCAACAGACGGAGCCGTATTAAACAACACCCCTCCGCCGCCGTTGACCTGCAGGTCGATAAAGCCGGGAATCAGCGTGCCACCGTGTAAATCATATACATCGATAATATCGGAAGGCACCTGATGCTGCGCTATGACGCCGGCAATGCGCTCGCCTGCAATCACAACCGCATGGTCGCGCAACAGGGCTTCACCGTTGAATATGGCTCCGTTGATAATGACTTGTGTAATAGCTGGATACTCCTGCTGTTATCGAGCCAACACGATAGAGGAGTCGGTGGTAGGAGGCAATGTGAAGCAGTGTGAAGGGCGCCAGTCGTTTTCGCCGTTCGAAAACATCCATCCGGACGCGACCATTAGGGAAACCATCTGGTGAAAGCACGCCAAGCCTGAGGTTTAGGCCCTACAGCACACTGTCCGTTTTGGCTGAGTAGTGCGGGGAAATGCCAGAAGAAAGCGTTTTGACAAGAAAAAATGGTCGGGGTAGAGAGATTCGAACTCCCGACATCCTGCTCCCAAAGCAGGCGCGCTACCAGACTGCGCTATACCCCGATATTTCTGAACTGACGTTGCCGCCGTAGGCTACTTTTCAGCAGGGCGCATGATACTCAGCCCTCCCACAGGCGTCAACGCCAAAAATGCCGCCAATCATCGTCAAACTTACGCCAAGTCTTTCACTGGCACAAGCTCTCATGGGACAATGCGCGGCCTGAGCGAGCAAGCTTTTATCGGCCCTGGCGTCACAAGCCTGCAAACTGCGCAGTATCCATGAATCAGTAACGCCATCACTTCACGGTTAAGGAGAACATTCTATGTCTGCACTCGTCCTCGACGGAAAATCCCTTGCAGCACAATCCGAGGCGGAGTTGCTGGAGCGTGTGGAGCGCCTCAAAGCCAAGTCCAAGGGCAGGACGCCAATTCTGGCAACTATTTTGGTCGGCGATGACCCTGCTTCGGCGACCTATGTGAAAATGAAAGGCAATGCCTGCCGCCGCGTGGGTATGGACTCCATGGCAGTAGAGATGCCGGCCTCCACTACGACAGCGCAGCTATTGAAAAAGATCGAGGAGTTAAACAGTAATCCCGATGTACATGGCATCCTGCTGCAACACCCTGTTCCGGCGCATGTTGACGAGCGCGCCTGCTTTGATGCAATTGCATTGAGCAAGGATGTGGATGGCGTGACCTGCCTGGGATTCGGGCGTATGGCCATGGGTGAGGACGCCTATGGGTGCGCCACACCGCAAGGCATCATGAGAATTCTGCAACACTACGGTATCGAGATCGAGGGTAAGCATGCCGTGGTTGTGGGGCGTAGCCCCATCCTCGGCAAACCGATGGCGATGATGCTACTGCAAAAAAATGCAACGGTGACCATTTGCCATTCGCGCACCAAAGATCTGGCTAGCATCGTCGCGCAGGCGGATATTCTGGTGGGCGCAGTGGGCAAACCGGAGTTCATCAAGGCTGGCTGGGTGAAGGACGGCGCGGTAGTCGTTGATGCCGGCTACCATCCGGGTGGCGTCGGCGATATCGAGCTATCCGCATTGATCGAGAAGGCCGCCGCTTATACACCGGTTCCCGGCGGCGTCGGGCCGATGACGATCAATACATTGATTATGCAGAGTGTTGAGTCGGCTGAAAAAAGCCTGGGGTGAACTGCGCAGTGCTTTACTCAGACTTGCGTTTCCACTGGGTCCCTTCACGCGAATCTTCGAGCACTACACCCTGCACCAACAGCAGCTCCCGCACCTCGTCAGCGCGTGCATAATCCTTGGCGAGTTTGGCCTGCTGGCGCTCATCGATAAGGGCTTCGATGTCGGGCGCCGATATCGCATCATCAGAGGCTGTTGCCTGTAACCACTCAACCGCATCCTGCTCCAGAATACCCAGCAAGTTGCCTGCGGCCAGAATACGGCCTTTTAATGCGGGCTTTTCCTCCGCTGTAGCTTTGTGCAGTTGCTTGCACAGCGCGTGTATCTCGGCAATGGCCACGGGTGTATTCAAGTCGTCGTTCAATGCATGATAGAAAGGCTCTTCGGCCAGACTGACCTCCATATCCACATCGACGTCCTGCACTTCGCGCAGCGTGCTGTAGAGGCTGTTCAGGGTGGCCTGCGCCTGATCCAGCAATTCGGCCGAGAAGTTCAGGGGCGTCCGGTATTGCGCCGAGAGAAGAGCAAATCGCAAGACCTCCCCGCGATAGCTCTGCAGCAGGTCCCGCACCGTACGGAAATTGCCCAGTGACTTGGACATTTTCTCGCCGTCGATATCCACATAGGCATTGTGCATCCAGTAGCGCACGTAATCGCCACCGTGCGCGCAGCGACTCTGGGCGATCTCGTTTTCGTGGTGCGGGAAGATCAGGTCACGACCGCCACCGTGTATATCGATGGTGTCACCGAGGTGGGCGCGAATCATTGCAGAACATTCCAAATGCCAGCCGGGTCGTCCACGACCCCAGGGGCTATCCCAGCCGTGGTCCTCATCGGCTGCGGGCTTCCACAACACAAAGTCACCCGGATGCCGCTTATAATCGGCCACCGCTACTCTGGCGCCCGCCAGCATGTCATCCAGTGAGCGTTTCGATAGCTTGCCGTAATCGGCCATGGATTCCACCGCAAATAGCACATGGCCCTGTGACTCGTAGGCGTGCCCTTTTTCAAGCAGCGTGCTCGTCAGCTCGATCATCGCGTCGATATTATGGGTAGCGTGGGGCTCCAGCGTCGGCGGCAATGCATTGAGCTGCGCCATATCCTCACGAAACTTGGCCGTGAACTCCTCGGTAACAGACTCGATGCTGCGTGCGCCCTCGCGCGCCGCCGCGATGATCTTGTCGTCGATGTCCGTAATATTGCGCGCATAGGTCACCGTGTCGAAGTGCGTCTGCAGCAGACGGAAAAAAGTGTCGAACACCACCACGGGGCGGGCATTACCGATATGCGCGAGGTTATAAACAGTGGGGCCGCAGACATACATCGTCACAGTGTCCGGCACCAGCGGCGTAAAGACTTCTTTCTTACCACTCATGGTGTTGTAGAGTTTGAGACTCATCATGCAGCCCTCAGCTGTTGCCCCCGGTATCGCTCCAGGTATCGCGCAGGCCTATTGTCCGGTTAAAGACGGGTTTGTCAGACGTGTGGTCGTACTGGTCTGCGACAAAATAGCCCTCGCGCTCAAACTGGAAGTGCTGCTCTGGCGCCGCTGCTGCCAGGGCTGGCTCAATCCACGCTGCCTTGACGATGCTCAACGAATCCGGGTTGACATGGTCCATAAACACATTGTCGCCCTTGTCTGGCGCCTCGTGATTGAACAGGCGCTCGTACAGGCGCACCTGGGCCCTCCTCCCCTGCGACGCGGACACCCAGTGAATGACGCCTTTGGGCTTTACACCATCGGCGGGGTCCTGGCCCAGCGTATCGGGAATGGTATGCGCATGTATCGCCACAACCGTTCCCGCCTCATCCTTGAGGACCTCATCCGCCTCGATCACGTAAGCGTTGCGCAGGCGCACGCGCTTACCGAGCACCAGACGTTTATACTTTTTGTTGGCCTCCTCGCGAAAATCATCGGCATCGATAAGGATCTCACGGGTGAAGGGCAGCTCGCGCTCGCCAAGATCGCCACGGTTGGGATGACCGGGCGCGCGAATCAGCTCGATTTTGTCTGCGGGATAGTCGGTGAGCACAATTTTCACCGGATTGAGCACACACATGCCGCGCACGGCGTTTTCATTGAGGTCCTCGCGGATCGCAAACTCCAGCATGGCCACATCCACGACACCATCGCTGCGCGTGGTACCGATCATGTCGCAGAACTTGCGGATCGCTGCCGGCGTGTAACCGCGCCTGCGCATGCCAGAAATCGTCGGCATGCGCGGATCATCCCAGCCCGACACCACTGCCTCGTCGACCAATTGCTTGAGCTTGCGCTTGCTGGTTATGGTGTAGCTGGGATTGAGCCTGCCAAACTCGTACTGCCGCGGCCGAGAAGGGACCGGCAGATGCTCCAGGAACCAATCGTAAAGCGGACGGTGATCCTCAAATTCCAGCGTGCAGATCGAATGCGTTACACCCTCTATCGCATCCTCCTGTCCATGGGCAAAATCGTAGGTGGGGTAAATCACCCAGTCGCCGCCCGTTTGGTGATGCAGGACCTTGCGGATACGGTAGAGAATGGGGTCGCGCATATTCATATTGGGCGAGGCCATGTCGATCTTCGCGCGCAATACTTTGGCGCCATCGGCAAATTCTCCGGCCTTCATGCGGGCCAGCAAGTCGAGATTTTCCTCAACCGACCGATCACGACAGGGGCTGTTACGCCCGGGTTGGGTCAGCGTGCCGCGAAACTCGCGCGCCTCGTCGGCATTGAGATCACACACATAGGCGCGACCGCCCTGCACAAGATGAATGGCCCAATCATAAAGCTGCGGGAAATAGGCGGACGCGAAACGCACTTCACCATCCCACTGATAACCCAGCCAGCGCACGTCAGCTTCTATGGCTTCGATAAAGACCTGAGACTCTTTCTCGGGGTTGGTATCATCAAAACGTAGGTTGCAGCGCCCACCATTGGCCAGTGCGAGTCCAAAATTCACGCTAATGGCTTTGGCATGGCCGATATGCAGGTAGCCGTTGGGCTCCGGCGGAAAACGTGTGACGACATCAATGACCCGGCCCTTGGCAAGATCCTCATTGATGATCGTTTGCAGGAAATTATTGGCCCGTTTCTCTTGCGAAGCGGCGTCTTGCGTATTGGCGTCTTGCATAATGGTGTTTTTAATACTCTTTTGGGGCTGCACGAGCAAAATCGATCAAGATTATAGCGGCTCCAGTACCCGGCTTATAGCCAATTCATCGAACGGTGGCAGCCAAACATGCATTTCTGCACATCTTCCGCCCCTAATTGTTTTACTGAGCGCCAAAAGTCCGTATTATTGCGCAGCTTGATAAAGACACCTCCAAGGAAGATAACATGGTTATTATTCGCACTACATTCGGCGAAATAAAACTCGAACTGGACGCCGAAAAAGCGCCAAAGACCGTTGCCAACTTTCTAAGTTATGCGCGCGATGGCTTTTATGACGGCACTATTTTCCACCGCGTGATCGACAACTTCATGATTCAGGGTGGCGGCTTCGACATCGAGATGCAGCAAAAAGCAAACGGCGAACCCATTGAGAATGAAGCAGATAACGGGCTAAAGAACGATTTTGGTACCGTTGCCATGGCCAGAACTTCTGACCCACACTCCGCCACGGCGCAATTTTTTATCAATGTGAAAGACAATGATTTTCTCAATCACAGCGGCAAGAGTATGCAGGGCTGGGGCTACACGGTATTTGGCAAGGTAATAGAAGGCAAAGAAGTGCTGGACAAGATCTGCGCCGTACCCACGTCCAGCCGCAAGGGACATCAGGATGTGCCGTCAGATCCCGTTATCATTGAGTCTGTATTGATTGTTGAAGACTAGGCTGAGCATAGCACTCTCACTGCTGAGTTGATGCCAAGATCTGTAGCTAACCATATTGAATACAATCTATTCTTTCAATAAAAATTAGTGACAATCCGTTTATTATTCAATTTCTAAGCGGCGCCGGGGATGCCGCTGTGGAAACGGAACTCCGAGTCAGGCTCTTCGATTAGCCCTTTTTCGCACTGCAGCAATACCGGCAACCGCTCTGCAACCTCCTCCGCAGAGCCTAACTCCTCGGCCAGTTTGAGGTAGTCCATAAAGTGCCGGGATTCAGATTTGAGCAGTGAGCGGTAGAAATAACCGAGTTCAGCGTCCAACTCCGGAGCCAAGGCCGCAAAACGCTCGCATGAGCGAGCCTCGATAATCGCTCCGACCAACAAGGTATCGACCAGGCGACTCGGCTCGTGATTCCTGACTTGCTTACGCAGCGCTGCGGCGTATCGAGAAGCCGATAATTGCCGATACTCCACATTGCGTGCCTGCATGAATCCCATGACCTGTTCAAAGTGGCGCAATTCTTCGCGCGCCAGTCGGGAGAGCTTGTTCAGCAGCTTAAAGTGATCGACATAGCGATACATCAGGTTCAGCGCGGTAGCTGCGGCTTTCTTCTCACAGTTGGCGTGATCGATCAGCAGAATATCCGGATTCTGCAGAGCCCAGTCAACCCACTCCCGTGGCGTTGGACACAGCAAGAAGGATTGAATTGCGGCGAGTTCTTGTGCGGGTTTCATGTGTCGTTTAACGGGTCTTTTCGCGAAACAGGTCAGGACTCAGCATATAGCGTTCGTAGTGAGCTTCGGAGAGAATATAAAATTCCTGGTCAATTTTTTCGCGAAGTTCAGTCAGAGGCATCTCCCTGTAAGGTAGATCGACCTCGAAGCCGAAATCACCCGGCTTATCGATCTGGCGGGCACCCGCCTTGAGCAGACTAAACACCCAGCAGTACTCGTCGTGGTGCTCAAAAAATCGGATCTGTTGCACCCCCAGCTGCCATTTCAATAGCGCCGGATCGACTACGCGCAGCTTGTTGCTAACACATTGCGAAAGAAAGCCAGAAAGACGCTCATCAACTGCGCGTTTCTGCGGCAGTGTGTAACTGTTCCAGGCAATCACCTCGTGACTAAAGCGCTTGCACCCGCGGCACACGCTGTCCCCGATACCGGTGGAACAGACACCGATGCACGGGGTTTTGACAGCACGATCCTGCATTTCTTGAGCGTATTCGACGGTGTGTGAGTTCCGTGCCAGTCTACGTTATCATTTGAGTGAATGCGAGATATAAGCGCTTGATTCGTTTATCTTATTTGTGCTCTACGCTATACTCGCCGCCGCGCTTATCCTCTTCCAACAGCTCGCAACGGGGCACTCTCGGGGCGGCACAGGCAATACAAAGGAGCTCTACCGTGCTTGAAGCATACCGCAGCCACGTGGCCGAACGGGCCGCCCTGAATATCCCACCCAAGCCACTGAAAGCGGATCAAGTTGCGGAGCTGGTTGAACTACTGAAAAGTCCGCCTGCCGGAGAAGGCGAGTACCTCCTTGATCTCATCAGCAACCGCGTGCCTCCGGGCGTAGACGAAGCGGCCTACGTTAAAGCAGGCTTTTTGTCAGCCATCGTGAAGGGCGATGCGACGAGTCCGCTGATCGATAAAATTGCTGCGGTAACATTGCTGGGAAATATGCACGGCGGCTACAACATTGAGACGCTGGTCAGCGTTTTGAATGATAGCGACCTCGGCGCGGCTGCCGCGGCCGAACTAAAGCACACATTGCTGGTGTTCGAAGCCTTTCACGACGTGGCCGAGCTCGTCAAATCAGGTAACGCCAACGCCAAGGAAGTCATGCAGTCGTGGGCAGACGGCGAGTGGTTTACCAACCGACCGGAAGTGCCGGCCTCGATCAAAGTCTCAGTGTTTAAAGTCACCGGCGAAACCAACACCGACGACCTCTCCCCCGCGCCCGATGCCTGGTCGCGTCCCGACATTCCACTGCATGCACTGGCGATGTACAAAATGACACGGGAAGGCCTGGAACCTCAAGAACACGGCGTCACCGGCCCGATGAAACAAATACAGGCTCTGCAAGAGAAAGGTCTGCCAGTTGCCATGGTGGGTGATGTGGTCGGTACCGGCTCCTCACGCAAGTCTGCCACTAACTCCGTTTTGTGGTATTTCGGTGACGATATGCCCGGCGTACCCAACAAGAAAAGCGGCGGCATCTGTATCGGGACTAATGTCGCGCCCATTTTTTACAACACCATGGAAGATGCTGGCGCGCTAGTGTTTGAAGCGCCCGTCGACAAGCTGAATATGGGTGACGTCATTGAAGTGAGGCCCTACGACGGCAAGATTCTCTCTGAATCCGGCGAAGTGCTCAGTGAGTTCGTGCTCAAGTCTGAGGTACTGCTCGACGAGGTGCGCGCCGGCGGCAGGATCAACCTGATTATCGGTCGCGGACTCACCACGCGTGCGCGCGAATCGATGGGCCTGCCTATGTCAGACCTGTTTCGCACGCCGCAGCAACCTGGCGATACCGGCAAGGGCTTTACGCTGGCACAGAAAATGGTCGGCAAGGCCTGTGGTACCGACGGTATTCGACCGGGCACTTACTGTGAGCCGCGCATGACCACGGTGGGCTCGCAGGACACCACGGGGCCAATGACCCGCGACGAACTCAAAGACCTCGCTTGCCTGGGCTTCTCCGCCGACCTTACCATGCAGTCTTTCTGCCACACGGCGGCCTACCCCAAACCCGTTGACATCGAAACGCAACACTCCCTACCCGACTTCATTATGACGCGCGGCGGTGTCTCATTGCGCCCGGGCGACGGCATCATTCACTCCTGGCTCAATCGTATGTTGCTGCCCGATACCGTTGGCACCGGCGGTGACTCACACACACGTTTTCCGATGGGGATTTCCTTTCCTGCCGGATCGGGTCTGGTTGCGTTTGCGGCCGCCACTGGCGTAATGCCACTGGACATGCCGGAATCCGTATTGGTGCGCTTCAAGGGTGAGATGCAACCCGGCATCACGCTGCGCGACCTTGTTCATGCTATTCCCTATTACGCCATTCAGGAGGGCCTGCTGACAGTCGACAAGAAGGGCAAGAAGAATATTTTCTCCGGCCGTATTCTGGAGATTGAAGGACTCGGTAAGCTCACCGTCGAGCAGGCCTTTGAGTTGTCTGATGCCTCTGCAGAGCGCTCTGCTGCGGGCTGCACAATCGCCTTGGATGAGGACACTGTCGCCGAGTACCTGCGCTCCAATATTGTGCTGCTGCGCACCATGATCGCGGAAGGCTATGGCGACTCCAGAACTCTGGAGCGCCGTGCGCGCAAGATGGAAGACTGGCTCGCCGAGCCCAGCTTGATGAAGGCCGACACCGATGCCGAGTACAAAGCAGTCATCGAAATTGATCTGGCCGACGTCAAAGAACCGATTGTCTGCGCGCCGAACGATCCGGATGACGCCCGCCTGCTGTCCACTGTCGCGGGCGACAGCGTAGATGAGGTGTTTATCGGCAGCTGTATGACCAATATCGGACACTTCCGTGCCGCAGGAAAATTACTGCAGCAGCACAAAGGCACGATATCCACCCGCATGTGGATCGTACCGCCCACGCGCATGGACGAGCATCAGTTGATGGAGGAAGGCTACTACAATATTTTTGGCGCTGCAGGCGCACGCACCGAAATGCCGGGTTGCTCACTGTGCATGGGTAATCAGGCGCGGGTGGCCGCCAACTCAACAGTGTTGTCAACCTCGACACGCAACTTCCCTAACAGACTCGGCGACGGTGCCAATGTCTACCTGACATCAGCAGAATTGGCCTCGGTCGGCGCGATACTTGGCAGACTCCCCACACCGGCGGAGTATATGGACTTCGCGAAGAATATCGACTCGATGTCGGATGATATTTATCGCTACCTTAACTTTGACCAGATCGCAAAATTCCAGAAAAGTGCCGAGGAAGGTGCTCGCATTGCGGCAGTGGAAATCCAGGAGATCCGCGCCTAATTCTGAGGGTTTTTTTATAGGGTGACGCTATCGTTAACCACGACCCCTCGGCGCCGATCCGGCTTGAACTGGTTAACGGTGCCGGTGAACTTCGCCAGCGCCGCTTCATTTCTTTCACCTGCATAAGCCAGCTCACTGTACAAGCCAGTGATCAGTTTCAGTTTATCGGCAAAAGCAGGTAATGCCTCCTGCGCTCGGCTTAAAAACTGACCCGGGGTTTCTCCCGGTGCTCGCACAAGCCCCAAAAGAGCCATACGGTCACAAAAAATACGATAGTGTTTATCCAGTCGGTTTACGGGACGGGTATCCCGTCTCATAAACAATGAGATAGCCACCGGTATCAGTACCAGTGCCCAACTGCCGAACAATAGCGTTGCAAAAACCCGCGCGCTGATTTCGCCAAAGAGGCTGTGCAACAAATCAAACTGCCGCTCACTGTTAAAACCGATGACCCAACTTTGCCAGCGGTAGGTCAGCGCGTCATAGCGCAAACGTAATTGGTTCAGTAGAGGAATGCTGCGGTAGCGCAGTGGCGACAGCGGCACCGCGGCAAGGAAACTGCCCTCCGATGCCATCGCCTCCTCCAACCCCATTTCAATTCTCATAGGAGACACTGCATTCGTAGGATCTACTCGCACCCAACCCTTATTATCAAGCCACACTTCTGCCCACGCGTGGGCGTCGAACTGGTGCACTATCACCGTTTTGTTCAGCGGGTTTATCTCGCCACCCTGATAGCCCGCCACTACCCGCGCCGGGACACCTGCAGAGCGCATCATAAATACGAACGACGAGGCGAAGTGTTCACAGAATCCACGACGGGACTGGAACATAAACTGGTCAATCGAATCGGACCCGGCAAGTCGGCCAGGACGCAAGGTATAAACGTAGGACTCGCTGGTGAAAAAACTCAAAACACTGTCGACAAAACCCTCATCACTCGCTGCGGCGGCGTGCAAATCCAGCGCCAATTGACGTGTTTGAGGATTGCCCTGCGGTGGCAGCTTCGTTTCCGTATTGCGACGCCATTCAGACAACTCCTGCTCTACTGCCACGTCCCCCCAGCTATTCACGCGGTACATATACTCGGTCTCTACAGGAGCAGGAGAAACAAGTCTGTAGTCGGATGATGCCATAATACCCGCCGAACGGGCGCGGGCGTAATGAAGCCCGTAAAGCCAGTTTTGCTGTGTCGGCTCGATGATCACCGTATAGCGCAGCGGCGTGCCCTCAACAACCACTTCATTCTGGCGCTGTTCGTTAGGCGGGACGTCGTAATAACCCAGACCAGACCAGACATCTTGTTCCAGCCGACTGAATACCAAACCGCGCCAGTAAAGATCCGATTTAGCAGGGATAGCGCCATCGAATTTAACCCTGAAGGCCACATCTGCGGACTGGCTGAGTGTTGCCACATCGCCGGGCTTCATAAAATCACTCATACCGGTCTTGGCAGCGTGGGTCTTTAGCGGGACAGTCCACAGCGGACCAAACCGGGGGAACACCAAAAACAGCACAATCATCAGCGGCATTGCCTGCAACAACATCACGCCGGCCACTTTGAGTGTGCCGCGATTAAATCGATTCTGACCCGGTTGGTGCAGTGCAACCAGGGCTGTAGTCACCAGCAGCACCGTAAGCATAGAGTAGAGCGTAATCAGCAGGTCCTGGCTGAAGAGGAATTCCGTAATGCAGATAAAATAGCCCAGAAAGAGCAACACATAGGCATCCTTGCGTTGTGACAGCTCGATGAACTTGAGTGCGAACGCCGTCAGCAGCAAAGCTACGGTGGGTTCCAGCCCGACTAACGTGCCGTAGCTGACGTAGATTCCCACAAAACTGCTGACGGTCATCGCCACTTTGACCCAGCGGCCTGGAAACGACCACAATCCGCGATGCACTTGCAAGCGCCACACCACTGCAATCACATAGACCGCTAACACCCAAATCGGCAGACGACCAGCGTGCGGTGCGACGAGCGCGAACAGGCTGATAATGATCCATACCAGAGCATTACGCGGCACCTGTTGCTTAATGTTCACCGCGTCGAGCCTCCTGTACCAAAAAGCGCCAGCTCCTTGAGTATCTGCTCGCGGTGCTTTTCTCCTACCGCCGGGTTAATAGTGACTCCGGGAAGACGCAATCCGTATTCCTCCCTGCGCTCATCGAATGCCAGCACCCAATAACACAAATGGGACAAGCGCTGCTCGACGCCCAACGCCGGGAACAGCTCCCAATCCAGCCAAACACTACGATCCGCATAAGCGGTGTACTGTTTGGTCTGCATATCGTGACCCTTGGCAAGCCCCTTCCAATGGACCTGCCTGAGCGAATCACCCTTGCGATAATCACGGAATCCAAAGAAATCGTCATTACCCGGCACCATTGCCGATGCGCCGTCGGGCGTGTCTGTGGCGAGCCCGGGAAGCTCTGCTGAGCTCAGGGGCCGCGGATAGACCAGTGCGCGTAAGTCAAGGTCAACCCATGTCCAGCAGCGCAATAATCCCAATGGATAAGTGGACTCCAGCAACAGTCGCTCCGGATGAAACCAGCCGCGCTTATCCACTGGCATATGCAGCGGCACCTTCACGCTGTCGACATCAACGAGATTCACCAGTGCTTCACTGCTGCTCGGCCACTTAAGATATAAGGCATAGTGATCGCGCCGCTTACCGCGCTCAATCATCACCACAAACTCTGACTGTTGCCCGGGAAAAGCCGCTTGTGCGCGCACTGCACGAATAGTCAATCCCGACAAATTCGCGTAGGTGTGCAGTATCGCCACGATAAACAAAGTGGCCAGTAGGAAGGTCAGGGCGTAGCTGAGGTTATTCTCAAAGTTGATCGCCGCAATCAGCATCACCAGCAAGCAGCAACCGAAAAAGAATCCGGTACGACTGGGAAATATAAAAATCCTGCGTTGATCCAGCGTCACCTCGCGCGCCGGCGGTATACGGCGTTTTACCCAACGGTTGAAACTTGATCGCAGGCGCTCCCTGATACTTGGGTTCTCATTCAGCTTCTGATTCTGCCGCTCGGCGCTGGGTTGAACGCTAGCCATGGGATTTCTCGCTCAGCGCCCTATGACATCCACATTGCGCTGCAATAGATCCACCAGCGCGTTGCCATCACCCGCATAGTCACCGCTAGCCACCAGACGGTGGGCTGCGACAGAGGGCAATACCAACTGAATATCCTCCGGCACGACATGGACGCGATTGTTCATCGCTGCCCATGTTTTTGCACAATCAAGCAGTGCCAGAGCGCCCCTGGGAGACAGGCCAACCTCGAATTCGGGAGATTGGCGTGTATAGGCAACCAGGCGTTGCAGATAATCGATCAGGTTCTCTGAGGCATGCACTTTACTGACAGCGACCCGGATCATCTCAAGCTGCTCCATATCGATACACTGTCGAGGATTTTTGATTTCCATGGCTGCGCTGTGTCGCCGCTCGAACATCTTGCGCTCTGCCTGCGGGTGTGGGTAGCCCAGCTCAAGTCGCATCAGAAAGCGATCCAGCTGCGACTCCGGCAAAGGATAGGTACCGGATTGATGGGCGGGGTTCTGGGTGGCTATCACAAAAAACGGTTGTGGCAGTGGCCGCGTCTCGCCTTCCACTGTTACCTGCCCTTCCGCCATAGCTTCCAGCAGAGCACTCTGGGTACGCGGCGTTGTTCTGTTGATCTCGTCAGCAAGCAGCAATTGCGTGAAAATAGGTCCGGGGTGAAAGGTAAAACTGGCTTCATTGGTATCGAACACTGAGACCCCGAGGATATCTGCCGGCAACAGGTCACTGGTAAACTGCACACGCTTCCAGGACAGTCCCAGCACAGAGGCCAGCGCATGCGACAAGGTGGTTTTACCCATGCCAGGAAGATCTTCGATCAACAGATGTCCGCGCGCAAAAAGACAACATAACGCCAGTCGAATCTGGGCTTCCTTACCCAGCAGGATTTCACTTACCTCCTTTACCGCTGCCTCCACCAGCCCCTGTACTTGCATTGTGTCGCCCCCTAACTCTTCTTTTGTCAAAGGATGCCGGAAAAACCACATTGCAGATCGGCTTTTAAATCACCCACGTGCTCCAAGCCCACCGCGATGCGAATGAGGCTGTCGTGGATACCCGCTTGCTTCCGCTGCTCTGGAGTGAGACGCCCATGCGTGGTCGTCGCGGGATGAACGATAGTCGTTTTGGCGTCGCCAAGGTTGGCGGTAAGCGACATCAAGCGAGTAGCGTCAATAAACTGCCACGCCTGTTCTCTGCCACCCTTTACGCGAAAAGAGAGCACGCCGCCGAATGCCCGTTGCTGTTGAGTGGCCAGTTCGTGTCCTGGATGGTCTGGCAAGCCCGCGTAGAAAACACGCTCTACCTGCGGCTGTTGCTGTAACCAATAGGCGATTTCAAGCGCGGCATGGCTGTGGGCCTCCATCCTCAGGCGCAGAGTCTCCAGACCCTTCAAAAACACCCACGCGTTGAAAGGGCTCATTGTTGGACCACAGGTGCGCAGAAAGGTGAGTACTTCGTTCATATGTTCAGCGCGACCCACAACGGCCCCGCCAACGCAGCGGCCCTGACCGTCGAGGTATTTTGTCGCCGAATGGATGACAATATCAGCACCCAATGACAAGGGGAGCTGCAACGCAGGCGTACAAAAACAGTTGTCGACTACCAATAAGCAATCGTTCTTCTTCGCCAACTGAGACATAGCCTCGATGTCGGCGACCTCGCACAGAGGATTGGACGGTGTCTCCAGAAACAACATGGCTGTATTGGGGCGCACAGCAGCGCGCCATCCCTCGATATCCGTCAACGGTACGAACGTAACCTCAACACCAAATTTGCCAAGGTACTTAATGAATAAATTCACCGTCGTACCAAAGACATCTCGCGAGCACACCACGTGATCACCCGATTTGAGTAATGCCATACAGGTAGACAAAATTGCAGACATACCGGAAGCGGTTGCAACAGCGGACTCTGCACCCTCAAGTGCGGCAAGACGCTGCTCGAAAGTGCGAACCGTTGGGTTGGTGTAGCGGGAATAGACATTGCCAGTCTGCTCGCCCGAGAACCTTGCCGCCGCCTGCGCCGCGTTGTCAAAGACATAGCTGGACGTGGCAAAGATCGCCTCCGAATGCTCGCCCTCTTGCGTGCGCTGTATTCCGCTGTGCACGGCGAGCGTGTCAAGATGCGCGTCGGCCAGCGGGTCGTAATCGTTCATGAATAACCCCTAGACGTCGTTGTACAGGCCTACGACATTGCCGTCTGTATGCAACTCCACTCGCCGTTCATTTTGAGCATCATCGTTGCGCAGTAACTCCAATCGATCAAGGTAATTTTGATCGATATCCCCGGTGATATATTCACCATTGAACACTGAACAATCAAAGCCATCAACCAGAGGATTGCCCTCGCGCGAGCATTCTATGAGATCCTCCAGGTCTTGATACACTAACCAGTCGGCACCAATCAACCCACACACTTCCTCTACTGTGCGATTGTGCGCTATCAATTCTGACGCCGAGGGCATATCGATACCATAGACATTGGGATAGCGCACAGGCGGCGCAGCAGAAGCAAAATACACATTGGCAGCACCGGCCTCTCTGGCCATTTCTATAATTTGTCGACATGTGGTGCCGCGCACAATCGAGTCATCGACCAGCATGACATTCTTCCCCGAGAACTCCAGCGGAACGGGGTTGAGCTTTTGACGCACCGACTTCTTGCGGTAGTTCTGCCCCGGCATGATAAAGGTGCGGCCGATGTAACGATTTTTCATCAGCCCTTCACGGAATTTGATATTCAGTTCATAGGCCATCGACTGCGCAGCAATACGACTGGTGTCGGGGATAGGAATAATGACATCAATATCGAGGTCAGGACGCAGTCTGCGAATCTTCTTAGCCAGCGTCTCGCCCTGGCGCATCCGTGTTTTGTAGATTGATATGCCATCGATCATCGAGTCTGGACGCGCAAAGTATACATGCTCAAATATGCACGGTTGCAGGCGCGAGTCAGGCGCGCAACGGCGCCGATGCAATTGTCTTTGCTCATCAATAAATATTGCCTCACCAGGCGCCACGTCACCGAGCAACGTGTAGCCCAACACATCGAGCGCGACACTCTCTGACGCTATCATATAATCCTGCCCTGACGGCGTGCTGCGCGTCCCAATCACCAGAGGGCGGATACCAAAGGGGTCCCGAAATCCAAAAACACCATGGTTTACCAGCAATCCTACTACCGCGTACCCACCACGACAGCGCCGATGGACGGCCTCAACCGCTGTAAAGATATCGTCGGAGGAAGGATTGAGTTTACCGAGCGTTTGCAACTCATGCGCGAAAATATTCAGCAATACCTCTGAGTCAGAATCGGTATTCAGGTGACGCAGATCATCCCGAAATATCTCCTTCGTCAATTCCTCCGAATTAGTGAGATTGCCGTTGTGCGCCAGGGCGATGCCATAGGGGGAGTTAACATAAAAGGGTTGCGCCAGCGCGATGCCTGAGCTGCCTGCAGTGGGGTAACGCACATGCCCTATTCCCATCGGCCCGCTAAGACGCGCCATATGGTCCTGTCGGAACACATCGCGCACCAGGCCTTCTCCCTTACGTTGACTGAATCTGCCTCCTCCACCCGTGACGATACCAGCTGCATCCTGCCCGCGATGCTGCAGGACTGTCAGGGCATCGTATATGTCGGGAGCGACATTGGATTTCGCCACCATTCCTACAAGGCCACACATTGGACACTCACCTCACTTCTCACTGTCTACGTTGAAAGAGCCGGGCTTTGTCCGGACTGAAAATTATCGAATAACAGACGGACCCACTGGCCCAGCATATCGACATGCGGCATCAGCTGCGCCTGATCCAACCCTATAAGGTTCTGCGGCGGCGCCAACTGTCGCAGCACGTACACCAGCACCAATACAATAATGACGCCTCGCGCAAAACCGAAGGCGGTTCCCAACAATCTGTCCAATAGCGTCAGGCCCGTTACGCGTACGACCTGCGCACCCAACTTGCCTAGTATGCTGACCATCACGAGCGTTCCCGCGAACAACACTGCAAAGGCTGCGACATAGCGCCCTGTAACATTGGCAATCCACTGCGATAACAAGGCAGCCATTTCACCGACGAACATATTAGCGACTACAAAAGCCGCCACCCAGCCAGCCAGCGAAATGGCTTCCCGGACAAATCCTCGCCACAGACTCAGTAGCACCGACACTGCGATCACCACAATGATCGTCCAGTCGGCACCATTGAACTGCATCCAGTCAACCATTCAGGTCTAGCCCGCTTGCCGGCACATCAGGGTGTGTACCGGACAAGCATGGTCTTGACACCAAACTCAGCGTTGATGCTCGCCTGTATGCGCTCAAGTTCGTGGCGCTCAAACTTCGGGCCAACGCTAACACGGTAAAGCTGCTTGCCGCCGCTGCTCACCGTTGTAACATAGGCCTTCTCACTCTTTTGCAACAGTCGCTGGCGCAGCGACTCGGCCTTCTCATAACTGCTGACCGTCACTACCTGGAGCGTCCACGCTACCGGCACACCGTCGCCATCTACAGCGAGTCGCTGCGGCGCTTCGGTACGGACCTCGCTGACAGCAGGCTCCTGCCCGGACATTGTCATCGACTGCTCTGGCGTATCGGCTATATCGGTCGCCGTGATATCGGTCGCCGGGACTCGGGGGGTACTTCGCTCGCTGTCGTCGTACACATCCGTACCATCCATCGTAAGCAGGTCCTCGCCTGTGGCTCGCTCTAGCGACGCTCGTAACCCGGCGGGATCAGGTTCCTCAATAGGGCTTGTCGAGACGGCGGGTGGTTGCGGAATAGAGCGCTGGCCGACATTACTGCTCTCTTCTGGCTGAACAAAAACAATAGGCCAAAAAACCACTCCCAGCGCCAGCAAAATCAGCGCTCCTACAAGGCGCTGCTTGAGAACATCATTCACTGTCCCTCCCCCTGTTTGAGAAAAGTCTGACCATCTGAGGCGTTACTTAAGGAATCGAGAATCGGCAGTATTGCTGCTACCGTGGTAAACGAACCAAACACAACCAATCGGTCACCCTCCACCATAATACTATGGGCGCGTCGAAACGCCTGTCGGAAATTTTTGCTGATACTCACCTGGCGTTGTTCCAACTCATGCAAGACATCAGCAACGTCTGCCGCTTTCGCAGCCCGTGCATTACCCGGCTGATCGGCAAGAAACCATGCCTGGAAATACCCGGCGGTAGCATCGACAATGCGGCGCAGATCTTTATCTGCCATAACAGAAAAGAGCCCTATTGTTTTGCCTTCACAGGAAGTGCAGCGCAAATAATCCAGAAGCTTGCACACTGCAGCCGGATTGTGCGCGACATCCAACACATAATCTCGCTCTGCTATCCGCCGCAGCTGGCGACGCCCTCGCGGGGCCGCACCGGCCAGCACTGCCGGTAGGCCTGCATCATCAATCGGGATATCCAACAGCAACAGTGCCTGCATTGCAGCGCAGATATTTTCCGGCAGCATTGACCCACTTTGCTGGCCAGAAAAACACCGAGGCTCCCCGCCCGCGGTTCGCAGAACAGCTTGCCACTCACCCTGCCCGGTTGCCAGTGTAAACTCGTTCCCAATGAAGAGCGCAGGCCGGGCGCCCAGTTGTGCGATGCAGTGCACTAACTCCGGCGGCGGATTGGGGTCAGCGACAACCACGGGCGTTGAATTGCGTAAAATACCGGCCTTTTCAATGGCAATTTCCGCGCGTGAGTCACCCAGCCATCCCTGATGATCCAGATCGATACTGGTAATGACTGCCATTGAAGCGTCTATGATATTGGCTGCGTCCAGGCGCCCGCCCAAGCCGACCTCCAACACAACGAAATTGACCGCACAGTCTCTGAAAACAAGTAACGCAGCCAGCGTTGCAAATTCGAAATAAGTGAGAGAGACCTCACCTCTGGCATCGTCGATCCTGGCAAAGGCACTCACAATGTTCTCGTCCGAGGCCTCAACACCGCCGACCTTGATCCGCTCGTTAAAACGTATCAAGTGCGGGGAAGTATAACTTCCAGTCCGGTATCCCGCCGCAATAAGCAAAGCCTCAAGCACAGCCACGGTAGACCCTTTGCCGTTAGTGCCCGCGACCGTGATGACGGGCGGCAGAACAGGTAACAACTCAAGCGTCCGTGCAACGCTCGCGACCCGCTCCAAACCCAGTTCGACCTCCGTCGGATGAATTGTTTCGAGCCGCTGCAGCCACTGCTCGAGCGACGCTTTATTCATCTCCTGCCGCGACCGCAACGGGAGCGTCATCGCTGTTGCCTGGCTCTTCTGGCTCTGGCTGATCCTCCAGCGGGGCCAGAGGATGACCCGTGAGCTTCGACAGCAGGCGCGCAATCGTATCTCGCATATGCGTGCGGTGGACTATCATATCGATCGCCCCATGTTCCAGCAGGAATTCACTGCGCTGGAACCCCTTAGGCAGTTTTTGTCGAATGGTCTGCTCAATAATGTTAGGGCCAGCAAAACCCGCTCTTGCATCCGGCTCGGCGATATTAATGTCGCCCAGCAGGGCCAGCGAAGCAGAAACACCACCATAGATCGGATCAGTCATTACCGAAATATACGGCACAGATGAGATTTTCATGCGCTCGATGACCGCACTGGTTTTAGCCATCTGCATAAGTGAGATCAGAGCCTCCTGCATGCGCGCCCCACCGGAGGCAGAAAAACATACCAAAGGTATTCTCTCCTCCAGTGCCAAGTGGGCAGCGCGAGTGAATTTTTCTCCAACCGCGTAGCCCATGGAGCCACCGTGAAATTCAAACTCAAACGCCACCGCCACTAGTGGCAATCCGCGCAGCGTGCCGCGCATAGCGATCAAAGCGTCTTTCTCTCCCGTCGATTTCTGCGCAGCGCTCAAGCGATCACGATAGCGCTTTTTGTCCTTGAACTTGAGCCGATCAACGGGTTCGATCTCCGACAGAATTTCAACACATCCGGTCTCGTCAAAAAAGCGGGAGAGCCGCTTGCGCGCGCCGATACGCATGTGATGGTCGCATTTGGGGCAGACATCGTCATTGCGTTCGACGTCGGGCCTGTAAAGAACGGCCTCACATTTGACGCATTTCTTCCACAACCCTTCAGGAACGCTACTGGAGCCTTTGCGTCCAGCATCACTACTGCGCACACCTGCCGGCAGAATTTTGTCTATCCAGCTCATGATTTACCTCACCGCCCCAGAAAGGGAGACATTATAAACACGGTGTGGCTCAACTAGTACTCCTTCGTGCTGATATTGCCTAATACACCGCTAGGCATGAAGACATACTATGCGGTGATGCGGCTATCGATACCCTCACGAATCTCGCCCAACAGACCAGCCGCTGCCTCTGACGCATGCTGCGCGTTTCCACCCTCCGCAATAGCCTGTGCCATCGCACTGACCAACGCACTGCCGACCACCACCCCGTCTGCAGTTTGGGCAACCGCTCGTGCAGAGACGGCATCCTTGATGCCAAAGCCAACCACCACCGGCAGTTGTGTATGCCGACGAATAGCCTCAACCCGCTCAGCAACGGCAGTAGTGTCGATATTCCCTGCTCCGGTGACGCCTTTGAGGGAGACATAATAAACAAAGCCACTGGCTCTGGCAGCGATACGCCCAATGCGCTCATCGGGCGTAGTGGGCGCCACCAGGAAGATGTTATCCATGCCCACACGCTGCAACTCAGCGTTGATGCCATGCACTTCCTCAGGCGGAATATCCACCGTGAGCAAACCGTCCAGACCGACCTTCGACGCAGCATCTGCGAAGCGGCCATAGCCCATGTGCATCACAGGGTTAGCATATCCCATCAGCAATACCGGCGTTGTAATGTCGTGCAAGCGAAATTCACGCACCATTTCCAGCACGCGCAGCAACGTGGTGCCATTGGCCAGTGCACGCTCATGACCCAATTGGATAACGGGCCCTTCTGCCATCGGGTCGGAAAAAGGTACACCCAACTCAATGATGTCGGCACCACTTTTCACCAGTGCGTGCATAAGTGGCACCGTTGCGTCCTGACCGGGATCGCCCGCGACGATATAGGGAATAAGGGCGGTGCGGCCCTGCTCTGCCAGCTGCTGGAAACGTCCTGCAATTCGACTCACTACCTGCTCTCCGCCGGGGTCAACTAAATTTCAATGCCGTCGAGCTGGGCAACAGTATGAATATCCTTGTCGCCACGGCCGGACAGATTGACGATGATGGTCTGATCCGGCGTCATCTGTGCCGCCAGTTTTTCCGCATAAGCCAGCGCATGGCTGGTCTCCAGCGCAGGCATAATACCTTCTACTCGTGTCAATGTGTGAAATGCGCGCAGGGCCTCATCGTCGTTGACGACCACGTAATTCACCCTGCCGATATCTTTCAACCAGGAATGCTCAGGCCCCACGCCGGGGTAATCCAGGCCTGCAGAAATCGAGTGTGTATTCATAATCTGGCCATCACTGTCCTGCATCAGATAGGTCCGATTACCGTGCAGTACCCCCGGAGTCCCGGCACTGAGCGGCGCCGCGTGTTCCGTCGTGGCCAGCCCATGGCCGCCTGCCTCGACCCCGTACATGGCGACCTCTTCATCTTTCAGGAAAGGGTGGAACAAACCTATGGCGTTAGACCCACCCCCCACACAGGCCACCAGTGCATCGGGCAAGCGGCCAGTTTGAGATAGCGATTGAGCTCTTGCTTCGCGCCCGATGACACACTGAAAATCGCGCACCAGCATCGGATAGGGGTGAGGGCCGGCAACCGTACCGATAATATAGAAGGTATCGTCCACATTGGTCACCCAGTCGCGCATGGCCTCATTCATGGCATCCTTGAGTGTGCGCGACCCCGAGGTGACGGATATGACCTGCGCACCGAGCAGTTTCATGCGGTAAACGTTCAGTGCCTGGCGGCGGATATCCTCCTCGCCCATAAACACCTGGCACTCAAGTCCGAGTCGCGCCGCAATAGTGGCTGTCGCTACCCCGTGCTGGCCCGCTCCTGTTTCGGCGATCACGCGTTTTTTGCCCATATGCCTCGCCAATAAGGCCTGGCCGATGGTGTTGTTCACTTTGTGGGCACCCGTGTGGTTAAGATCCTCGCGCTTCAAGAATATACGGGCACCGCCGATAGCGTCTGACCAGCGCGCCGCCTCATACAGCGGCGAAGGCCTGCCGACGTAATGCGTCAGGTCGTGGTCGAGCTCACGCTGAAACTCGGCATCCTGCGACAACTCGCGGTAGACAGTCTCCAACTCCGCCAGGGCTGCCATTAATGTCTCAGACACATACTTACCGCCGTATTGACCAAAACGGCCTTGGGCGTCGGGTACCGTCGCAAAAAGCGCCTCATCTGTGTGAATCGTCATGTCCTGCTCCATCCAGCTGTTACGTTGCGGCTCGAACAGCCGCAACAAATCGGTGTATTTTGTTTGCGTCCTTGATTCCGGGGGCGCTCTCTACGCCCCCGCTGACATCCACTGCTGCCGGACGCGCAATCCTGATCGCCTCGCCCACATTATGCTCGTCTAGCCCGCCCGCCAACACCAGCGGTATAGGCAGATCGACAGGTGACAAGTCCCAATCGAAAGTTTTTCCAGTACCCCCTGGAACACCTTCCTGCCAGGCATCCAGCAATACGCCCCGTGCCTGCCGATACTGCTGACACGCATCCGCTATATTGCAACCAGGCCTGACACGTAATGCTTTAATCCAGGGCCGACCAAACTGTTGGCAAAATTGTGCTGTTTCGTCGCCGTGAAACTGAATCAGATTGACAGGCACTGTGGCAAGTATACGCACGATACTCGAGACCGGTTCATCAACAAATAACGCCACTACAGTCACCAAGGGCGATATCCCGTGCACAATTTCCGCAGCCTGCTCTGCGGTAACAGCTCTTGGGCTGGCGTTGTAAAAAACAAGGCCCAGTGCATCTGCACCACTGTCACTGACAGCAAGGGCATCCTCGTTCCGGGTGATTCCACATATTTTAATACGAGTAGACGCCATATCGCCTGAGTGCCTTAAAAACAAGAGAAGAATGATAGCAGATCAACCGCGATGCTGTCTTTATGGCACGCTTAACGCGAGCACTCAGGATTGCGGCTGAGTCCCCAACATCATTGGCCCGTAGGGAGTCTCCGGCAGACCGAAAATCGCTGGGTACTCGACGCCTGCTAGATACAAACCGGTGGCGGGTGCCGTTTCAGCTGCAAGACGACGATCACGCAGGGACAGTAGTTGCGCGACCCACTCTATCGACTGGCGCCTATCGCCTACTGCCAGCAGTGACCCCGCAATATTCCTGACCATATGGTGCAAAAACGCGTTCGCGGTAATCTCCAGTAGCACCAGGTCGCCATGTCGCACCACTGCAACGCTCTGTACGTTGCGCATCGGTGTCCGTGACTGGCAGGATGCGGCGCGAAAGGCACTGAAGTCCTGTTCGCCCAGTAGAGCTTGCGCGGCCAGATGCATTACGTTTGCGTCGAGTTCCTGACGATGCCAAGTCACTTGACTGCGCATGAGTGCGGGCCTTATTAGAGTGTTGGCAATAACGTAGCGATAGCATCGCGACCGCGCGGAAAAACGGGCGTGAAATTCACCCGCAACCGGCATGGCCCAATGCATACGAATATCCCGGGAAAGCACGGAATTCCCCCCGATCACCCACGCTTTCGAACTTCTTGCCACAGGCGCGTCAAAATGAATAATTTGTGAGTGGGCGTGAACACCGGTATCGGTGCGGCCCGCGCAGTGGACTCGAACAGGTGTATTGGCGATTTCCGAAAGTGCCAACTCCAATTGATCCTGAACTGTTACCACGCCAACATGCGGTTGCGGTTGCGATTGCCAGCCATTGAAATGACTGCCGTCATACTCTATACGACACGCTATCCGTGCACCCGCAGGAATCAGCGCGTTAGAAAACGGACTATCAGCCAATGCGGGATAGCAGAGTACGCGCCTCAGATTTTAAATCATCGGTACCTTCGGCCACTACCTCATCCAGAATCTGCCGGGCTCCTTCATCGTCCCCCATATCAAGATAGGCGCGCGCAAGATCTAATTTAGTCGACAAGGCATTGCTGTCAGCAGCGATGACCAGATCCTCGTCGTCAGGGTCGGCACCGGCAAGGCCAAAATCGGCGGACAGATCGAGATCACTATCCATGGAACCGTCGCCCTCCTCAATCTCCAGTCCACTGAAATCCTCTTCCAGGCTTTCATTTGATTCCGACAGAATCTCAAGTGGGTTTGGCGCAAGACCCGGACCGCGTCTAGCCGCTGGCTGGATGATTTCTACGAGCATTTCCTGCTCCGGCTCATCGTCCCTACCAAGGCAGTCGATAATGGACTCGGCACGCGCGATGCTATCGGCATCGCCAATGGCAATAATATGTTTCAGTTGCGCCGTAGCAGCCACACGATCTTTAAGTTCCGTGTAGATTTCCAACAATTTAATGCGGTACACCGGGTTGGACGGCTCGCCCGTGAGCGCGTTACTCAGTAGGTCAATGGCTTGCGGGTGGCGCCCGTAAGCGACATAGATATCGGCTTCAGCAAGTGCATCTGCGGCGTGGACATCGGAGGCATATTCGTCGTCCTTACGCTCACCATAACCGCGGCTATCACTCGATAAAGGGGCGCGGGCCGCGACCACAGCAGGCTTTTTAGAGGCGGGCACGACTTCGAGATTGTGGTCTTGCAGATGCACGTCTGCGAACACGTCCTCCTGGGGTGCTGGCACTGCTGCTGTCGGCTCAATCAGTGGCGCATCGTCTTCTGCCTCAGCCGCACGGCGGCGTGAGAAGAGATAGGCGGCAACAGCCAACACCAATGCACCTAAAATGTACAACAAGTAACTGGTCCAGCTGTCGTCGGCAGTGACGGAGGGCGGCGGCGCAGGTGACTTTGCAGCGGGCGGCGCTTCTGCAGCCTCCGTGTTCTGTGCGGGGGCGACTTCAGCGACCTGCCCGCTCTCGGCAGTCGACGCTTCAGCTTGGTCAGTTGCAACGGGGGACGCCTCCGTCTCAAAGGCTGTTTCTTCGGACGGAGGAAGTCGCTCTGGTGCAACCCCTACTCCAGCCAAGCCATCTGGAATACTCTCAGCGACCCCACCATCCGCTTCTTTCAGGGCATCTTGTAGGGCAGCAATTTGATCGTCCTTCAGGCTGACAATACGTTGCAAGGTTTGCAGTTGCTCTTCCAGGGCAGCCAGCCGCTCCAGTGTTTCGGAACTAACACGTCCCGCTGCCGCGGCTATCGCACTGCCTCTGGGCTGCTCGGACTCGCTGGCGGCGGCTGGTGCCTCGGACACACCGGCGCGCGGCGCGGTATCCGCAGCGACGGACTCTTCGGGCTCAGCCGCAATTCTCAGTGAAGGGCGGCTGGCAGCGGATGCGGCGTCGCGCCCTTCACGCCAGGCCTGGTTTTGCTCGCGCACTGCAGCCAGCGCGCTGGGCAAGTCGGCAGAGCTAATATCATCGGCACCGGGCAAATATATAATGTAGCCTGCCTTGATGCGATTGATATTGCCATTGATAAAGGCATCAGGGTTAATCCGCTGAATATCCAGCATGGTCTGGTGCACTGACGCCCCCGGAGACTTCGCCATGCTGGCAATTTCCCAGAGTGTCTGGTTCTGGCTTATGCGGTACTGGCTGCCAGGCGCTATAGAGCCCCGGCTCGGCGCACTGTTATCGCGCTGACGTGCGGACTCGACGGCTTGGTTATAATCAAAGTTGCTGCTGTCAGTGGTCTGGCGAGAGGCGAACTGTTCACTGTTCGCAACCGGCGCAGCAATACCCTCTGTTGCGGCAACACGCTCGCTGGCAGAGACCACGGGAGTCGCGCGAGAAAAAGTGGGGGGGTCTACTAGTACTGTGTACTCGCGCAATAACCTGCCCGACGGCCACCGCGCCTCAATGACGAAATCGAGATAGGGCTCCAGCACGGGGTCTTCCGAACGCAAAAGAATTTGGGCACCACCGCGACCGTCAGGAACGACCTCAAAGGTGACGCTGGTCAGAAAGTAGGCACGCTCAAGTCCCAACTTGTCGAAATCTTCGGTGGTCGCCAGTCTTACCCTGACCTCGTCCCCGTGCAGCCCTTCCATATTGAGCAGATCGACACTGGCTTTCAGCGGCTGATTGAGGAACGACTCCATTTGCATTTCACCGAGGCCAAGTGCCATCAATGAACTTGCGTGAAGACACCCCAATGAGAACGCCACAGCAGCTAACTTACGAGCCATACCAGCCCCTTATTATTGTGCCCGAGAATTTCAAACCAACCCCCTGATGTCGGCCTCAGCTTCCGGGTGTCTCAAGTACCGCGCCTGATACGCCCAGCCCCTGAAGCCACCGGCTCTGCCTTTTAGCAGTTGCACATCAAGTGCATGTAGGCACTTATTAGTACCAGAATATCCTTCTAAGTATCAGTGAATTACAGGCATTAATCAAGGTAGGTTGACACCAAGCTCTCGGCAATTTGCACACTATTCAAGGCCGCGCCCTTGCGGACATTGTCCGAAACAACCCATAAATTCAAGCCTCTGGGATGCGAGATATCCTCACGGATTCGGCCGACGAAAACCGGGTCTTTGCCAGCCGACTCGGTCACCGCCGTTGGATAACCTCCGTCCGCGCGCTCGTCCACCACAGTGATCCCAGGCGCGTTCTCAAGTAGCGCACGTGCCTGCTCTGCGGTAATTTTATCCACTGTCTCAATATGCAACGCTTCAGAATGTCCAAAGAACACCGGCACACGCACGCAGGTAGGATTCACCTGAATCCCCGGGTCGCCAAAAATCTTCTGTGTCTCCCACACCATCTTCATCTCCTCTCGGGTATAACCATTCTCCTCGAAAGAATCGATCTGCGGCAGCACGTTGAAGGCGATTTGCTTGGGATATACCTCGCAGGTGATGTCCTGACCGTTGAGGAGTCTTGCGGTCTGACCGGCGAGTTCCTCGACGGCTTCCGTGCCGGTGCCCGAGACCGCCTGGTAGGTCGCGACATTAATACGCGCAATGCCCACCGCATCGTAGATCGGCTTTAAGGCTACCAGCATCTGTATGGTCGAGCAGTTGGGATTGGCAATAATATTGCGCTTGCTATAACCCGCCAGTGCTTCGATATTCACTTCAGGCACGATCAACGGGATATCGTCGTCGCGGCGAAAATGGGACGTATTATCGATCACCACACAGCCGGCCGCCGCTGCTTTGGGCGCATACTCCTCTGAAATGCTGCCGCCCGCGGAGAACAAACCGATTTGTACCTGACTGAAATCGAACGCTGCAAGGTCCGTCACGCGCACTGACTTGCCCTTGAACTTGAGGCTTTTGCCCGCTGAGCGACTGCTCGCCAGCAGATAGAGATTGCGCACCGGAAAATTGCGCTCCTCCAGCACACTAATCATCGCTTCGCCTACGGCACCTGTGGCGCCCACTATGGCTACATCGTACTCTTTACTCATCTATCCTCTCCAAACAACCGACTTAGTGGGAGTTTTCCCCTTTCACACGCCAACAACATCAAACAGCCAGGGTGACTGCTTGCGCCATTTTTGCTCATAGCTGCGAATCGCATCGGCGCTATTCAGTGTTAACCCGATATCATCCAGCCCATTCAGCAGGCAATGCTTGCGAAACTCATCGACGGCAAAGCTTATGGTCTCTCCCGTGGGAGTCTCTACGCGCTGGCTCGAGAGATCGACAACAAGTGAATACCCTTCGTTTTCATACATTTCCTGAAACAGTTGATCGACCACAGCCGGTGCGAGTTCCACCGGCAAAATGCCGTTCTTGAAACAGTTGTTGTAAAAGATATCAGCGAAACTCGGGGCTATGATGCAGTGAATACCAAAGTCTTCCAGCGCCCACGGTGCATGCTCGCGGCTCGATCCGCAGCCGAAATTCTCCCGAGCGAGGAGTATGCGGGCACCCTGGTAACGCGGTTTATTCAGTGCGAACTCAGGGTTGCGGGGCCGATGAGTGCAGTCCTGCCCGGGCTCCCCCTGATCCATATAACGCACTTCATCAAACAGGTAAGGGCCGAATCCGCTGCGCTTGATGGATTTCAAAAACTGCTTGGGTATGATCAGGTCGGTATCGACATTCGCGCGATCCATGGGGGCGACCAACCCTTCTAATACTGTAAAACTTTTCATTGCAATACTCTCCTACCAGTTTCGCACATCGACAAAATGGCCAGCAACGGCAGCCGCCGCCGCCATCGCGGGGCTCACCAGGTGCGTGCGACCACCAAAGCCTTGGCGACCTTCAAAATTACGGTTAGAGGTGGACGCACAATGTTCACCCGCTCCCAACTTGTCCGAGTTCATAGCAAGACACATCGAGCAGCCCGGCTCGCGCCATTCAAGGCCCGCCTCTATGAATATCTTGTCCAGGCCCTCCTCCTCGGCTTGCTTCTTAATCTGGCCTGAGCCTGGCACCACCAGAGCCCGCTTAACGGTAGAGGCCACCTTCTTGCCCTTCACTACCGCTGCTGCCGCACGCAGATCTTCAATCCGCGAATTGGTGCAAGACCCGATGAAAACCGTGTCGAGCTGAATATCGGAAATGGCCATGCCGGCCTTCAAACCCATGTATTCCAGTGCACGATCAGCCGCATGACGCTTGCCCGCATTCTCCATGAGTTGAGGATCGGGAATGATGCCGTCGACGGGCAACACCATCTCAGGCGAGGTACCCCAGGTAACTTGCGGCGCAATATCCTCTCCACGTAATTCAATAACGCGGTCAAAGTGAGCATCGTCGTCGCTGTGCAGCTCACGCCATGCTACAACCGCCTGATCCCACAGCTCGCCTCTAGGCGCAAACGGCCTGCCTTTCACATACTCGATGGTGGTGTCATCCACCGCTATCAAGCCGACACGGGCACCCGCTTCGATCGCCATATTACAAATGGTCATGCGCCCTTCCATACTCAGGGCCCGCACCACTTCACCACCAAACTCGATCGCATGATTGTTGCCGCCCGCCGTACCGATCTCACCAATAACGGCCAGCACAACATCCTTGGCGGTCACGCCAGTCTGCAAAGTGCCATCGACGCGCACTAACATATTTTTCATTTTCTGTTGCACAAGGCACTGCGTGGCCATCACGTGTTCTACCTCGGAGGTGCCAATACCCTGTGCCATCGCACCCAACGCACCGTGTGTCGAGGTGTGTGAATCGCCACACACGATGGTCATGCCCGGCAGTGTTACGCCCTGCTCGGGCCCCACCACATGCACGATTCCCTGGCGAACATCATTGATTTGGAATTCAAGTATCTGAAAATCGCGGCAGTTATCGTCTAACGTTTGCACCTGCAGACGAGAAATGGGATCCGCGATACCCGCAACCCCGCCACTGCGCTCATGCAGTTCCGTCGGAACATTGTGATCGGGAACAGCGAAGTTCGCATCGACTCTCCACGGCTGGCGATTGGCCAAACGCAGCCCCTCAAATGCCTGCGGAGAGGTGACCTCATGGATCAACTGACGGTCGATATAAATCAAACCGGAGTCATTATCACGCTCTTCGACCAAATGGCTTTGCCATAATTTTTCGTACAGAGTTTTTCCGCTCATAGGGCACCTCTTGAGAACAGACGGGTAACAGGCCGGGAATTAAATCAACAGAGTAAGTATGGGCTTGATTCTTTGGTTACTCAAATTTATTATTTTCATCATATAGATTCCATATAGGAATACATTGATGGACACCCAAAATCTAAAGGCCTTTCTGCTGGTCGCCGAAACCGGCTCATTTTCAATCGCCGCGCAAAAACTGCACCTGACACAACCGGCTGTTAGTAAACGCGTGGCCCAGCTAGAGGAGCAGTTGAACGTCTCGCTGTTTGACCGCATCGGCAGAACCATCAGTACAACGGAAGCCGGACAGGCCTTACTGCCCCACGCCCGCGCGGTGCAACTGGAACTGCAGGCAGCCGAGCAATCAGTGCGCGATCTGGCAGGAGAAGTGCGCGGGCGACTGCGCTTGGCAACCAGCCACCATATAGGCCTGCATCGACTGCCCCCGGTCTTGAGCTTCTTCAGCAAAGCCTATCCCGCGGTGCAACTCGATATCGAGTTTATGGACTCCGAGCAGGCCTATGACCTCACGCTGCGCGGCGAGGTCGAACTGGCAGTCGTTACACTGGCGCCAACCCCGGTAGCGAATATCATCACACGTATTGTCTGGGCCGACCCGCTGGACTTCATGGTGCAGCGCGGGCATGAACTAGCGCGTAAGAAGAAAATAGACCTGAGAGAGTTAAGCCGCCACCCCGCCATCCTGCCTGGTCTCAATACCTATACGGGGCAAATCGTGAAGAATCTGTTTGACCGGCGCAATCTAACGGTTGAAATCGCCATTGCCACCAACTACCTGGAAACAATTCGCATGATGTCGTCGGTGGGCTTGGGCTGGACGGTGCTGCCGCGCAGTATGATGGATGCTTCGCTCGCCACCTTGCCGGTTCGCGACGCCAGCATCGGCAGGTCACTGGGCGCCGTCCATCACGCGGGCCGCAGCTTGTCGCGCGCCGCGCACGCTTTCATAGAGGCATTGCGCACGTTTTCCGACGCCGGTTAGCTCTAAAAAATCCCCATCGACAAGCCTGCGGCAAATGCCTGCCCCAACTCTGCACTCGCCTCTTGATGCGCCGGGCACCACTCACCGCGCAGTATCAATGGCTCAGCCGCCGCCGGAAAGGGGTAGCCCGACAGAATTCTTTGCGCTTGCCGCTGCGCCCCGCGCCCATCGTTGCCAGCGCTGATCAATAACGCATAAGGCAGCACCAGCTCCCGTGCGATGGCGGGATAAAACGTGCGATCGAGAAAGTCCTTCATACCACCAGACAGTGCACCGGAATTCTCTGCCATCACCAGCAAAACTCCATCTGCCTGCGACAGATGCAAGGTGCTGGCATCCCAGGCGCGCTGCACGGAGACGCTCATATCCGACTCTCGTTGTGCGCCTCGCCATGCCGCGCGCGCGAGTTGGGCGGAGGTTCCGCTCTGGCTATGGTAGATAATCAAAAGCGATTTCATCGGTGTTGCGCCACGTTCATTTCGCGTCTCGATTGGAACACAGCTGATCAACAGTGTCATGTGGGCGAATGCAGCGGCGGCGCCCTGTTCAATGTAATGCGCAGGTGGTCTAATACTGATCTGCGCGGTGACGTGGCGATGCGCATTCCCGCTCACAGTCAAACTAGAACTAAAACACACTGACAAGATTTTCCAACAGGATATAAAATGGACACTGTAAACAGGCAATGGCTACTGAAGGAGCGCCCACAGGGCGTCGTCGGACCACAACACTTTGAGCTGGTGCAATCTCCCCTGCCTGAACCCGATCTTGGCGCCGGGCAAGTACTGGTAAAAACATTGATGCTGGGTTTTGATCCCGCAATGAGAGGGTGGCTCGACGATGTTCCCAGTTATCTGCCACCCGTCGCCATTGGAGAACCCATGCGCGCCAGCGGCGTCGGTCAAGTGGTGACATCAGAGAATCCTGCGCTGCCCGTGGGGACACTCATTCAGGGCCTCGTGAACTGGCAGGACTTCAGTATTGGCGACCCATCAAGTGCGATTCCACCCACCGCGCTGCCTGCGGGTACGCCCCCAAATTTAGCACTCAGTGTGTTTGGCAGCACCAGCCTCACCGCTTACTTCGGGCTGCTCGACGTCGGCCAACCGCAAGCGGGCGACACCGTATTGGTATCCGGTGCAGCCGGCGCTACCGGCTCGGTCGTCGCACAGATTGCCAGGCTCAAGGGCTGCCGTGTGGTGGGCATTGCGGGCGGACAAGAGAAATGCGATTGGCTGCGCACTGACTGTAAGCTGGACGCCGTGATTGATTACAAGAAAGAATCATTAACGCAGCGCATCGCTGAACTTTGTCCGGACGGCGTTAATATGTTTTTCGACAATGTCGGCGGCGACACACTGGAGGCAGGTATTGGGCAAATGGCCGACTTTGGTCGCATTGTGCTGTGCGGGGCCATCTCAGGTTACAACGCATCGACACCTGCACCCGGACCACACAATTTGATGCTGTTGATCAGTCGGCGGATCCGTATGCAGGGATTTATCGTCATCGACTACCTCGACCGCGCCGCTGAGGCAATCGATGCGCTGACCAGCTGGGTAATGAGCGGCGAGATCGTCTGGCGAGAAGACATGCAGGAGGGCTTCGAAAACATACCCGCCACCCTGCAGCGCTTGTTCGATGGCAGTAATGTCGGCAAGCAATTACTGAAACTGGCAGATCCGGGCTAGTACTATTTATTGGTCTGTATTAGGCCGGGGCAGTATGAAGAAGCGCGCGTTATCCACAGGGCAATCTGTGGATAACGTTGGGGACAGTGCTTCAAATCTCCCACTTTTTCTCGACAGGGACGTGTGCAATACCCGTGTCGCAGCAGCAAGGGATGCTATTTTTATAATTTTAAATCAATGAGTTAGCGATTTTTAATAGCATTTCATAATCAATCAATATAACTATCAAGGGCTTAGCAGACTTTGTGGATATCATGTGTCGCTCAAGGTTGGCGACTGCTAGCGTTATACGCCCTTATTTATAACGGATCGCCCAACAGGAATGTACTTTTCGGTTGCGTTGAAAGTCTGGTGACAGTGTTTGCCCCGTAATATTCTCACACACAAAGTCAGCCGCCAGTGACTCATCGAGCGCAAAGCCGCGGCGGTTATTGGAAAAATACAGGCACCCCTCTTTGCGCAACACCGCCATGGCCTGGCACACGAGTTCAGCATGATCACGCTGTACGTCAAAGCTCTCAGCCATGGCCTTTGAATTTGAGAAGGATGGCGGGTCAAGCAGTATCAGGTCATAGCGATTGCGGGTCCGCTTCAACCAGCTGCGGCAGTCTTCGCGGACTATCGCATGCTGAGCTTCCGCCAATTGATTCGCCGCCAGGTTTTTCTGCAGCCACTTCAGATACGTGTTGGATAAATCGACGCTGGTGGTTGTTTGCGCGCCGCCAAGGGCCGCCTGCACCGTGGCCGCGCCGGTGTAACAAAAGAGATTCAAAAAGTCTTTGCCATGCGCCTCCTGTGCAATGCGCAGGCGCAGCGGCCGGTGATCGAGAAATAATCCCGTATCAATGTAATCATGCAGGTTAACCAGCAGCTGCGACCTACCCTCACGCACGGTCAGCAAATCGCCGCGGCTGTCCTGTCGGGTGTACTGTTCCTTGCCACGCTGGCGGCTGCGCTGTTTGAAAATAATTTTTTCAGCGCTAACACCTAGCGCTGCAGGCAGTGCAGAGCGCACTTCATTGAGTCGGTGTTCGGCCACCTCCGGTGAGATCTGTTTCGGGGCCTGGTACTCGGCGACATGAACGTACTCGCCATAAATATCCACGGCAACGGAGTACTCCGGCATATCGGCATCGTATAGACGGTAGCACTCTACCTGCTCGCGCTTCACCCAGGATGCGAGACGTTTGCGATTCTTAGTAATGCGGTTGGCAAACATGAGTGCACCGTCAGAGAGCGCTGGTGGCGCTGTTTGGGCCTCTCGTTGGCTGCCGTCGCGCAGCTCGTTATTCGACAGATCAAACAACAACAGATTGACGGCGAGCTTACCGTTGAACAGCGCATAACGTTTATGACTGCGCAACCCGGTCGCTTTGCCAAGGTCAAGGTCAGAGGTCAACACCGCCGCCTGCCAACCGGGAAACTCCCGCAGGATGCCTTCGCCCAGTTGACGATACAAGGGCACCAAAGCGTCCTTATCGCCGATGCGCTCACCGTAGGGCGGATTGCACACTACCAGTCCAAACGGCAACGGCGTGTGACTGGGCTTTTGCAACTCAGATAGCGGCTTGCAACTGACACGCACCACGTCCTGAAGGCCAATGCGCGCGATATTTTCCTGCGCGCGGCGAATCACCGCCGGGTCCCAGTCGTAGCCGCGAATCTCGGGCAACTGCGCAGCCCTGCCACGCTCTGCCCGGCCACGCGCGTCGCCAAGAATCGCTTGCCACTGAGCAGCATCGTGCATTAACAAATGTTCGAATCCAAACCGCTTGCGGCCCAGGCCAGGGGCAATCTGAGCGGCCATCATCGCGCCCTCCAGCAACAGGGTGGCCGAGCCGCATAAAGGGTCGATCAACGCACCTCCGCGCGCAGCGATACCCGGCCAGTCGGCTCGCAACAGAACAGCGGCCGCCAGATTCTCTTTCAATGGCGCCAGACCGGCCTGCAGTCGATAGCCACGCTGGTGCAGGCTGCCACCCGAAAGATCAATCGATAAATGCGCGCTATCCCGCACCAGGCGAATATTCAAGCGCACTTCGGGATTGACACGATCGACCGAGGGACGCTGCGCCGTCGCCTCGACAAACCAGTCTACGATGGCATCCTTGCTACGCTGGGCACCAAACTGAGTATTGCGAATGTTGCGGTTCTCGCCAGAGAAATCGATCGCAATCGTGCTGCGCGCAGCGAATAGCGCTCCCCAATCGATCTCTGTCATATTGCGGTAAAGGCTGTCACCGTCCACGGCATCCAGCTGTGCTAAAGGCCACAGAATCCGATTGGCCAGGCGTGACCAAAGACAGGCGCGGTATGCCAGTGCCCGCGGCCCGGTGAAATGCACGCCGGCCACAGTCTCGCGAGTGCTGTCTGCACCCAGGCTTGCCAGCTCGTCGGCCAGCAATGACTCAACACCTTTTGGGCAGGTGGCAAACCAGGCGTTCATATCTGTGCTAATCGTGGGCAAAACGAACAACCTTTTAAAGAATAAGTGGGGAGTAAACCGATATGTTGAACAATGCTAAGGAAATGCAGACCGCCGTTCTTTAGCGTGCATCCGTACGTTTTGCAGGTGCCCGCTTGCGCCCGCCAGAGCTGGCCTTTTTCGCGGCGGGACGTGACTTCGCCTTGGCTTTGGGGCGGCCACCGAGCTCAGAGGCGGACGCCATGCTGATAGCGTTGGCTTGTTTTTCCTTGCGCATGACATCGAGCACAAGATTACTTGAACTCTCCATATAGTGAATATATCGATCGTACTCATCGTCACTCAAGCGGCGCAGTGTATCGTGTTGCCGCATCAGGTTCACAAAGCGCCGCTCGCGCTCGTATTGCTTTGGCAGCGCCAGTACACCCCACTGCTCCAGCGCCTTCTCCAGGGCGGGATTGTAGGTGCGCATGAACTTGATCAGAAAAGGAATGGGGTCATGGCGCGCTAACAGAGCCGCACTGCGCAGCATCAGTTCCAGCGGCATAATGGTTTCGCCGCTCTCGATATCTTCCAATACACCGCGGTCGGAGAGCCCAAGACTCTCCGCAAGGTCCTTCAGCGACATACCTGCGGTTTCTCGCGCATCACGCAGGAAGCGTCCGGCATCGGCCATCGCCTCAAGGCGCTCGGGTTCGAGTTTGTTGAGCAGCGCGTTGCGCAGCCAACTCTCGCCGAACATGGCGGTAAGTGTTGCAGTATTGCGCGCAAAATCCACGGTACCACCGGCAATCTGCTCAGTCAGTTTGCGCAGGGCATCCAGGAAGGATTCATTGTCTTTTTCTTTACGAGCCATCATTGCAGCATAGCAGACTTCAGGGCGCTGGCGGCAAACCCGTTTCCAACGCAAAAATACGCTGGAGGATTTCTCGCCATTCGATGTACTGGGTATCGAGACTGCCGCTGAGCTTGAAGACTGTACCACTGACTTCCATCTGGGTAGGCGCCACCTCATTATTGAACCCCAGCGCCAGTTCATCAAGATCCTGCTCGTGAATCTTTGACCATTTGTAGGCGTTGTACGTCTGCTCCAGCGCCACAAATGAACCGCGGCGACCCTGGCTGGTCTTGCTGGCAACCCGCGACTGATACTCGTCCCGGTAATCAGCTTGCTCAGCACCATACTGACGCCATAGGTTATAGGTGGGCGCCATTTCCTCCGCCAGCCTTGCATACTGTTCATCCACCGTGTCGATGAACAGGTACTCCTGGTTCCTGATACGGACAACACGTGCCAGCATCGGGTCATCCGAGGCGGGTAGGCGCTGCAAGGTATACATCCCCGCAGCAGAGCTTGACAAATACGATGCAAAGACCTCGGGCGCCAGTTCGCTGGCATAGCGCATCAGGGCGACCTCGCGGATCTCCGATAGCTGGCTGGCGCTCTTCTGACGACGCACCGCAAGCAAATCTGCAGCGATCTGGGCATAGACTTGTGAATACGGGTCGACGGGGACGTTCACCGGGTAGACAGAAGGTGTCGTAGTACCGATATACGCTTTGTCCAACCACTGCGCGCCGGTGGCATCACGCGCCTGTATTTGCAGTTCCAGACGCTGGCCATCGGAGTGCACGATCACTCCCGTCACCAGTAATTCGGAAGACTCCAGTGGCTCCGGCAGCACGCGCACCACGCCCCAGTCACCAGAGTCGATCAGAGTCTCGCGCAGCATCACAGGCATGTACTTTGCCTCAGCCTTGCGGATCTCCGGGAAAATGCCCAGTTTGCTGTGTGTGGATTTATCGACCGGAATGCCCGGGTCGAAGATCACCAGCCCGACATCAACAAAGTTGTCATCGTCAGAGCTTTGTGCCACAGATACTTGTAGGCACAGATAGACCGCCGCCATTACGCAGACGGCCAGCACTGACAGATGCAACCGCACAATACTCAACGGGATTCGGTGGTACATACCGTGCCTCGCGTTAACGTCACTTCGCATTTGTAACCGCTCTGACCAGGCTCAAACCGGTTGTAAACACGATTCAGCAGAAACGGAAAGGATACCTGGCTACTGACCACCGTAGTCGCAATATTGAGCTTCTGGCCGGCCGCGCCAACGGTCATCACGTGCTGGATGCTGAGCCCCTCGGGTAACAATAACTTGAACACCAGCTGATGCCCGTTCCAGCCACAGATTTCCGTACCGAATGGGGTCTCAACCCTATTCAATTCACCCGGGAAAAACTCACAGGTCAAATCAAAATCCTGTTCCCGCTTGACGCGAATCTTGTCCGTATCCTGCGTGATGTCCAGCAGTGGGGATTGCGTGATGAGATCAGCCATCCGAACCATACCCAGAATCGACGAACTGCTGCTGGGACCCCCGATCATCATGCCGCCACCCACGGCCCCCTGCTGCATGTTGCTCTGAGCGGCGCGGCGCTGTGCATCGCGATTCAACTCCCTTACTATCGAATCGAGTTTTTCCTGGGTGTTATCACTCTGGCCGTAGTCCATCTCCCAGGAGCCACTGAAATTAACCGACTGCGCGTTACTACCCTGCAACACCGCCCTTTTCGGTGCCGGGCTGGCACAGGCACATACGGCTAGGACGACCACAAACAACAGGCTGATAGTGCGCGACATTTTGGCGGGATTCTGCATATGGGCACGGAGTGTACCCCAGCGCAATCCGTATCGGCGAGTGCCGGTCTGGTAATTACGCCACAAACTCGGGAGGCCCTTTAGTCGCAATTGTCCTTGCCTCGCCTATACCCAGTTAAAGCCGAGAATCAGCCCGCCTTCAGCTCTGCAATGATGGATGACCACATAGCATCCGGCGCCGCGTAAGGGGCATAAATTGCGAGCCTGTCGGCGTGCTCACCGTATTTCTCGCGCAGCTTGCCAGCGATTTCCTCCGGTTTCCCGCTGGTGGCAAACGCATCGAGGAACGGCTGGTCAATATGCGATCCCAACTCATCCCAGCGACCCTCCTTGGACAAGCGGTTCATTTCCGGTTGCAGCTCTCCATAGCCCACTGCATCCATCGGCGGCCTGTAGGCAGGCGTGGACGCATAGAAGCCAAGCAAGCCCTTAACACTTTCAGTCGCCGCCGCGCGCTGCTCCTCAGTCTCACCCGTGATGACCATAGCGTTGATCTGCAAAATAAAGTCACTGCGCGCGCGACCCGATTTAGCCAGCCCCCGGTTGACCGCAGGTAGCGCATGATCGAGCAGAAAGGGCATGCTGTTAAACGGGTGCACGATCAAACCATCTGCGACCTCGCCCGCGACCTCTGTCATCATCGGACCAAGCGCGCCCAACAGGATCGGCGGAGGCTTGCATTCCAGCGGGCCCGGATTAAACATCGGGGTCATCAGTGTGTGGCGAAAATACTCGCCCTCAAAATCCAGCCGCGTGCCATTCTGCCAGCAATCAAAGATCGCTTTGAGCGCAAGAATATACTCGCGCATGCGCGCCGCAGGCGGGCTGAAACCGACGCCGAAGCGCTTCTCAATATGAACCTTAATCTGCGAGCCAATGCCCAACAGGAATTTGCCCTTGCTGAACCGCTGCAAATCCCACGCCTGGTAAGCCAGATGCATCGGATTGCGGGGAAACGCGACTGCAATACCCGTTGCGATATCAAGTTCTGGCGCATGCTCTGACGCCATGACCAGCGGAAAAAACGGATCCCAGCTGCCCTCCAGCGTATACACGCCATCGTAACCAATAGCCGCAAGACGCTTTGCCTCGCTGGCTGCATCACCTAACTGTGAATAGAAAGGACCGTCGATTTTCATAAGCTGTGTTCTCGTTGACTAAATTCGCGTTTAGAGGTTGATGGAATGGTATTGGCTCTCTCTCCCGGATCGGCGGTGGATTGTATGGCATGGGATTGGGACCCGCCGTGAACCCATCCAGGGGGACTTGGGCTCGGCGTTCTGCCTCGCACAGTCCCAATCCCATGCCATACAATTCACCACCTAACTGCCACGTTTGAGTTTAAGTACCTGTCTTTGGGCCTCTGCCCCCAAATGACACTTACTTTAACCTAGCAGAAGCACGGAGGCGTCAAAGCGAGTAGAAATTGAAGGGGCCGTCTGAGGCCATATATAGTCGGGGCGGCCATCCGAGAAGCTCTACCCGGTTTGGCGCCGATCTCGCAGCTTAAACAACTTCCATTCGGGTCTAATCACACCGCCGCCAATTTACACCAGTGCTGCGTCGCGACCAACCAAAGCGGCGAAGAGCCCTGCGCAATACAGAGACGGTTCAGTATGCTGAACAGCCCGCATAACGAACTGGGCTACTATACACTTCATCGAAGCTTAGTCATGCCAACACGGGGTATCACAACAATGTCATCGAGCATGAAAATAGGTGTATGTCTGCCCTACATGAAGGCCGGGCTCACCCGCGAAGATTACCTCGCGTGGTTCAAGGCCATTGAGGACGGCCCCTTCCACGCGCTCTCATGCGGCGAGCGCGTTCACGGGCCTACTTATGACATGCGCGTCATACTGGCGGCTGCGGCCATGGCGACCACCCGGCTGGAGATTACGCCAACGCTGTATGTGCTGCCTATGCACAGCGCTACGCGGGTCGCCAAAGAAGTGGCGACACTGGATATTCTCAGTGGCGGACGTGTCAACAGCATTGCGCTGGGCTATGGCGGCCGAGAGAAAGACTACGAGGCTGTGGGAGCCACTTTCACTGGACGGTATGGGAAAATGGATCGCCAGGTGCAGGAGATGCACAAAATTTGGCGCGGCGAGGAAGTCGTCGCTGGCGGTGGAGAAATCGGACCGGCAATGGTGGACAGGCCAGGCGGGCCGCGCCTGCTCGCCGGCGCAATGGGACCCAAAAGCATCGAACGCTGTGCGCAATGGGCGGACGGTCTGTATGCCTGGTCAGGCAATGGCGAGGAAGTGGAATTAGCGCGCACGTTTGCGATGGCCGACGCTGCCTGGGAGCGCGCCGAACGCGATCAAAAGCCCTATCGCTTGGGTGGCTTCTGGTACTCGCTGGCGGACAACGGTCAACAAAAATTGTACGACTATTGTTATGAGTACCTTGCGATTGCAGGACCGGAAATTGCGACTATGATGGCTGAATCGGTACACCGCAGCTCCGCTGATACCGTGCGCGAGGCGCTGGATAACGCCGAAGCCGCCGGGTGCGAAGAATTGTTTGTAGTGCCCGCCACGGCGGAGCTGTCGGAAATTGACCGTCTCTGCGACGTAATCGCCAAACGCTAACGCGCTGCTATGGCTGAGTTCTCACTCGGCCAAGGCTCTACCATGACTCGGCTCTTACCTTGTTGTGGCCCGATCGGTTGAGCTATGACTCGTTGAGAAAAGCCTCTCGCACGTTCAACTTGTGCAACTTACCGCTGGCATTCTGCGGCAGCGACGCATGCCAGAAGCGGATATGCTTGGGCACTTTGTAGCCGGCAAGATGTTCTTTCAGGTAATCGCGCAGCTCTTTTTCACTCAGCGACGCTCCAAGGTTCAGGTAAAGCACAAGCGCCAGCTCCTCCCCCATCGCCTCATCGGGCACGCCAAATACCACGTTTTCTTTTACTTGCGGTAATTGGTACACGACCTGCTCAATTTCGCCCGGATAAATATTCTCACCGCCACGAATCACAATCTCCTTGATGCGGCCGGTGATGTGCAGGAAACCGTCTGCGTCGATACGACCCACATCGCCGGTCTTCATCCACCGCTGGGCATCAAAAGTAGCAGCATTGGCCTCGTCTTTCTGCCAGTAACCGGGCGTGCAGGTGATGCAGTAGACTTCCATTTCACCCCCCGTTAAGGGCGCCTGTTCTTCGCCCTTGTCATTGACGAAGCGCATCTGCGTGATCGGGGAGACGATACCGGCGCTGTCGGGACTCAAGTCAAATACGGCGCCGCTCATGGTGGCACCCACGGCAAACGTTTCCGTCATTCCCCAACCGGCGGCCCGACTGGGCGCGCCACATTTCGTGCGTATCAAATCCGGCAGACCGGCGGGCGTCGCAGCACCAGCGGCACTCACCCGTATCAGCGAGTCAGTGGTATAGCGGTCGAAGTCGGGATGATATAGAAGGTCCTGAATTACAGCCGGGACACTGGATAAACCGGTAATTTTCTCCGCCTGAATCAATTCCAGTGCCTTCAATGCCTCCCACTTGTGCATCATCACCACTTTTTGCGCCGTGTGTATTGGCAGCACAAAGCCCGACAGCAGTCCGGTGGCATGGAATAACGGCACAGTAAGTAGCGGCGTTTCGCGCTCGGCTCCTCCGCGGAATTCTCGCGCACCCTCCAGCTCCATTAATAAATAGCCGAGGAAAAACATATTCATCAGCGACTGGCATGCCGCGATATGGCGATGCAGCACGCCCTTGGGCATGCCCGTTGAACCTGATGTATACAAAATGACACAGTCATCGTGGCCTGACATTTCGGGAAGATCGTAGTCCCGACCCTTTCCTGCCAGTACCATTTCTTCAAAGGATTCGACATTAGCCACAGCCTTCCGGTCCTCTGCACCTTCCACCAGCAGCACCGTGACACCGAGTTCCGGCAACAGCGCTTCGATCAATGCCAAACGCGGTGTATCGCAAACCAGCAGTGTGCTTCCCGAGTCTTCCAGCGAGTAGCGCAGCTCCTCTGTCTTGCCCCAACTATTGACCGGCACGACCACTGCGCCGACTAATGTGGCGGCCGCATACGTGATAATCCAGGCAGGGTTATTACGCATGGCGATGGCCAGCCTGTCGCCTTTACGCACGCCAAAGTCCAGCTGCAAACTCGCTGCCAGCCCATCTACCTGCGCAAAGTACTGCGTATAGGTAAAGCGCTGTCCTTCATATACCAGAAACTCCAGATCGCCATGTCCACGCGCCCCCTGCAGCACCTCCACCAGCGTCTTGGGCGCATGTTTGTAGGCGGCATAGCTGAATCCATTGAGCTCTACGGTTTCCATTTCAAACAAGCCGCCTTCGGCGGTTATTTCACGTTTCTTGTTATGCACGTCAGCGGGTGTGAGTGGCATGATCAATTTCCATTGTTAAGCAGTAAAAGTCTGGGTTACTGTAAAACAAAGTGCACAAAAGTGCATGGCACACCGGCATGAAGTACTCGTGCCTTTAGACAGTTTGGTTGTTTCTGTTGGCCACGGGCCTGCAAGCAAGCGTTATGGTCGGGACACGGGAGCGCGGGCTTCCCGCTCTCTCAGACTCGCTATACGCAACACGTTTCTAACGGCGCACACCCCATCCAATGGCCACGACAAGTGAATACGGCGGGCTGCGTGTAAACAGACGCGTGTAAACAGACGCGTGTAAACAGACGCGTGTAAACAGACGCGTGTAAACAGACGCGTGTAAACAGACGCGTGTAAACAGACGCGTGTAAACAGACGCGTGTAAACAGAC
>Ga0208903_1000268_pt1 | contig 48437 bp, 45 predicted proteins | sample AntAceMetag02UKJ_FD_184769 | JGI IMG/M metagenome (GOLD analysis project Ga0208903, IMG submission 184769) | Saline lake microbial communities from Ace Lake, Antarctica - Antarctic Ace Lake Metagenome 02UKJ (SPAdes) (version 2) | ecosystem: Environmental > Aquatic > Non-marine Saline and...
GCGAGATGGCCAAAGAGGCTGTTCGGAAGAAGGGGGTGCCGGTGGCGCTGGCTTGCCGGACATTCGGTATCAGCGAGACCTGCTACCGTTATGAGGCGAAGCTGTCGGATGAGAATGCCGAGATCGCCGACTGGCTGGTGAGGCTTGCGGCCTCGGATACGACCCGGCGCTGGGGCTTTGGCCTGTGCTATCTGTTCCTACGCAATGTGCAGGGCTTTCCGTGGAACCATAAGCGCGTTCGCCGCATCTACTGCGAACTGGAGCTGAACCTGCGGATCAAACCGAAGAAGCGACTGGTGCGCGAAACACCAGAGCCGCTGGCGGTGCCGACACGGGTCAACGAGATGTGGTCTATGGACTTCATAGCCGATCAACTGGGGGACGGTCGATCCATCCGTACCCTGAATGTGATCGACGACTTCAACCGCGAAGGGCTCGCTATCGAGGTCGACTTCTCCCTGCCAGCATCTCGCGTCGTGCGTGCGCTCAATCAGATCATCGAGTGGCGCGGAAAGCCGATGGGGATTCGTGTCGATAACGTCCTACATGCGGAACTGGATGTGATCATGAGGCAAAAGGCCTTCTATCCGCAGAATGCTTCTGCGGTTATATTTGTCAATCACCGAGGGGCTTCCGCCGTTATTGGAAGAGCTCTCGGCCATAGCAAACACAGGATCCATACGAACATATTTCGCTGGTCCTCACCGTCCTTAACACGGGATGCCGATCCGAGCGGAAGACCCGAACATTATCTACGAGGTCAAGCTTTCGCGTGCCTCAACGGCCCTTCAGATAGGGGTCCTTCCTCTCGGCTCCGACCCTTCAAAGAAAGGCCGGTAGGGGGTATCGCCTTTGATGACGGCGTGTACGACGCGGGCCATCTTGGCGGTAACGGCTGTATACGCTTTTCGCTTCAGGTCAGAATTGGTCGGATCCTTCGCGATGTAGCGCGCATATTTATCCCGGAAGCTGTTTTGGCGCTGGCGGATTGCGACCTGCGCCGCCATCCAGAGCGCACGGCGCAGCCTGGCGTTTCCAAATTTCGAGAGTTTCGTCTGTCCCCGGAAAGTTCCCGACTGATGGGTCGAGAGGTCCAGTCCGCAAAATTTGAGAAACTGGCGGTGATGCCCAAAACGCCGAAGGTCACCAGCCTCTGCCAGTATGGTGAGCGCGTTGATTGGCCCGATGCCAGGGATTTGCTTGAGTGCCTCGTAGTCGGATGTACCAGCAAGCATCGCCTCTGCTTCGCCCTCGATCTGGTCACGCTGACGTATCAGGCTGCGCATCTCCGCCAGGACCATGCGGAACATTGCAACGGCCCTGCTGTCGATCGGTATGGGCAAAGCCATTGATTCTCTTGCTGTTTCGTAGATGTCGGCGATCAATCGCGCTTTCGACACCTTACGTCCCACAACGTCCCATGCTGCTGAGACAAAGGCCTCCTTCTCCAGAGATGTGATCGATGCCGGTATCGGAAACTGTTCGAGAAACGCAAAGAACCAGTCATTGCGCGAGCCGTTCCGGAACCGCTCGATCTCTGGAAAATAAAGCGGCAGATAGTGCGTCAGGATCCGGTGAAGCGTCTCGGTCTTGGCCTTCGAGACCATCTCGTGTGTCTTCGAAAGCTCCTCGATATCAGAGACACCCGCAACGAGCGGATCCTGATAATACTGGCTCAAACCTGTGGCCAGCATATGCAAAATGACTTGTGCGTCTTTCGGATCATTCTTGTCCCATCCGTTGAAGATCGACTCGCGTTGACGCGAAAGGGCCATTGACGAGATCAGGCGCACCTCGAAACCCGCATCCACCAGGCGCCAGGCGAGCGCGCGGTGATAGTTGCCGGTTGCCTCGAAACCCGTGACGATCGGCCGGTCGAAGGATCGCAGCAAATCGATGAAGCGATCGTGCTCGGCGCGCGTGTTGAGAACGACAAGCCGTTTGCGCCGTCTGCGGGCGTCTGTCTGGATCAGGACGTCGTTACGCGCCTTGGCAATGTCGATGGCGACAAGCACCGCGCCTTCTGGAATAATGTGGTTAGTGATCATGGCAGTCCGGGTCTCCTCTCGTGGGGTTGGTACCTTCACAATAGAAGACCTTCAGGATGCCATGGTCACTGCCAAAACCGGTCAAACCAGCAAGAAAATCAGCGCGTTCCGAATGTGCTACGGGCCGGAGTATATCTCCGCAACCCTGCAGACCTGGGCGCAAAAGCAAGGCATCGGTCTTGCTTACATCCAGCCCGGCAAGCCGCAGCAGAACGCCTACGTCGAACGCTACAACCGAACTGTCCGCCAGGAATGGCTCGGGCAATACATCTGGAACTCAATCGAGGAGGTCAAGGAACACGCCACGCGCTGGCTATGGACATACAACAACGAGCGCCCGAACATGGGCATCGGCGGCATCACACCCGCCATGAAACTGAAACTCGCCGCGTGAAGTCCAGGAACCAAGCCGCTTAAAAATGGGATGATTACCGGCGTATTGTCTTCGGAGGTTGATTTTAGCGACTATCCGTTGGTCTTGTGGAAAACAATCACTAACCCGATGTTGTTGGGTTTTCTTGTGGTCTACATTGTTCTTATTGTGACGCCGATCTCTTTTCTTATTTACAAAAATCGGAAATCCGAATCCGACACAGAAAGGTAGAACAGGCGCAATCGGCCAGGTAAAAGGAACTTCGCTCGCTGCAAGAGCTTGCGGTTAACACCTACGGATACGATTAGGATTATAGGTACGGCTTTGTCAGTGTGATGCGACCAAAAGACATGCGAACCTGCCAAGTTCGCGTATGTCGCAAACGATCCGCTCAACGCGACTTGATGTGCCCCACAAAATATGGACGCTTTTCTACTTCATTACGCAGCATATTTGACGTTCGCTAATGACTTCTTTTGGGATGATCCAGAAGTTGGCATCCTTAGCGCTCCCCCGCAGGAAAGGGACCGCTACCTATGCCTACAGTGGCGCCGATAGGAGACATTGCGATCGGGCACTTTAACTGCAGGGATTGGCCCTAAGGCGCCCTTGATGCATCGATCCGCTGCATGATTTCCTCTCCCCCGGCACTCGTACCCCAAGCCTCCAGTTCGGAAAGTCCTGCGGCGCGCGACATGACCGGTGCATAACCAAGTTCCTGGCGCGCTTTGGCGATGTTAAGGGTGACCGTGTTGCCGACAGTGGCATACTCCTGTCGGCCAAGTGGACCGCTGAGTGAGCCTCCGGTTAGATTGGCCAGCAACTCGCCTGCATTGACAATGAAGTTCATGAGGCCGCGTGGCACGCTCTTAACGCCCGATACGCCGATGCATTGCGTTGCCAGCAGCGCTGTGACCCAGGGGCGAAAGGCGATATCCTCTGCGTCAGTAACAAAATAGACTTGCCCGCCGCGGCCCTTTTCAAGGCAGAGGCGCACACCCTCCACCACATTTGCGATGTGTGTCGTCGAGGTGAGGTAGTCGCCGCCATCGAACCAGACGAGCTTGCCAGATTTGACCGCCGCCACGAGTTGGGGCAGAGCGGTCGTGTCGTCGCGCCCCCAGACGAATCGCGGGCGCATAACGATAACGTCCATCCCATTCCCATTTGCGGCAAGGGCGACACGTTCTGCGCCTGCCTTGGTGCGCGAATAGCCGCCGGCCAGTTTTTCGGGGATCGGCCAAGTCTCGTCAGCATTCACAATCGGTCGGCCATCCACCAGGACGGCCTCGGTCGAAATATGAACTGCGCGTTTCACGCCAGCGGTGCGGGCAGCGTCGTAGACATTCTGTGTGCCCTGGAGATTAGTGAGTTCCTGGACCCTTGTCGGACGCCCGTGATCGGTGTCGGCTGCAGCGTGAACGAGTGCGACCGCTCCATTCATGGCGGCTTCGAGAGAGGTCCTGTCCATGATGTCACCGCGAACCGGTTCAGCGCCGAGTTGCCGTATAAGGTCAGATGACGCGTCGCTCCTGGTGAGGCCGCGCACCTTATGCCCACGTGCGAGGAACTCGCGAACGATGTTGCGTCCCAGATAGCCGCTCGCGCCTGTTACAAGGAGTGGTTCGGTCATACTGAGCATCTTAACACACTCGGCAACAGGCGCTATCCCGCGAGTTGGTTACGCTTCACCTTGGCCTCCCAGGGGCATTGAGATGGCAAACAACCCGGAGCGTGTTTATGGCGCTCCCCGTGGCCGACTTTTACGCCGGCCAATGGCCTGATTTTACACCGCCGTTGACAAGTTTGCTCTTGCACAAAAGGGGTCGTCCACACATCACACCACCATGCATGGCTCAATTGAGCCGTGCGAGATTGAGGCATACGATTCATGCGGCTCACTACTTCTCCGGAAACAGCCCCGGCATCCACCGCGCCGCCAGCTTCGCCGGAAACGCCAATTTCAATGACGCACGCGTCGTCTCCGCCGTGACCACGCGTGCCTCAATCAAAGCCGAAGTCACGCGCCGGGCTTGACGGTCTCCAACAGACAACAGATCCGCAACATCGCCGCGCGGCAGTGTTCCGCGATAAAGTAATGCCTCGAGCACCAATCCCGATTTCGTCAGATGCGAAGTCTACACAAGTTCATCTCAATCCATTCATCAGTGTACAATCACTTCAATTTCGAAAGGCATATCAACTCCCGAATTAGATTCAAACAGAAACGCGACGCCGCGCTTCGCGAGTGGCGCGACCTGGGGGTGGCGTAGCGCCTGCTCGCTCGCGAATAACCGAGACTGGTTCGCATTAGCCTGACACCCCCAGTTTCATTGCATCATCAGAGCACCAGCCCCGCCCCACCCTGAAGCAGGTTAGGACTGGATAACGCATCGCAATGACGCGCCCCGAAACGTAAAACGTCCCGATGCCTGAGCACCGGGACGTTCTTCAGTCTTGCGTGATCGGTCAGGACCCGTGCTTCGGCCCGGCGTCGGTCAATGTCCTGACCTACATGTTGCACGTCGTCGTCAGGAACCGATCGATCTGGTTCAGGATGTCGCCCTTGTGCTCAGGCAGCCATTTGTTCCCCTGGTGGCCCATCTGCTTGTAGACGATGAACTCGCTGTCAGGCTGACGGTCCTTGATCGCATTGTAGAAATCGCGACTATGGAAGATCGGCACACGGACGTCATAATCACCATGATAAATCAGGATCGGAATATTCACCTTGTCCGTGTTCTGCTGCGGATCCATGCCTTTGACCGTATCCCCCTGAACGATGCGCTGGATGCGATTGTCGCCCCATTCGTTCGACAGCTTGGCAAGATTGCCGACACCAGCCCCCGCGATCGCACACTGGTAAGGGCTGTTGGGGCGAACGGACGCGGCAATTGCTGCAAACCCGCCATAGGAATAGCCGTGGATGGCAATCTTGTCGGCATCGACATAGCCCTTCTGGACGAGCCAAGCGGCGCCATCATCCTTGTCGTCCTGCATTTTCTGGCCCCACTCGCCGTCACCGGCCAGCCAGAGTTCACGTCCCCAACCGGAGCTGCCGCGATACTGGGGCTGCATGATGATATAGCCGCGGCTGGCGAAAAACTGCGTCCAGCCCGACGAATCAAACCCGGCATAGTCACGCGCCCAGGGCCCGCCGTGCGGTACCATGATGGCACCCTTTGCCTTGTCGCCATCCTTGAAGCCAGCAGGATAGGTGATCAGGGCCGGAATCTTCATGCCATCGCGGGCGGTGTAATAGACGAACTCACCTTTGCCGAGGGAATTTTCGTCGATCCACGGACGCTGTGAACCGATTACGGCCACTTTCGACTTGTCGACCAGCACGTAATAGGCGGGCGGCGAATTGGGGGCCGCGACCTGGAACAGGACGCGATTGCGATCTGCCGTATAATCGGTCAGCGAGACATGCTTGCCCGGGAATGCCGCGTCGAGACCATCCTGAATGCCCTTCATTTCGGAATCAAGCCAGTAGTCCGTGCTTGTCGCGCCATCATAGGTGAAACCGATAAGGTCGCCAAAGTCTTCTGCGCGCCGCGAGAACATCAGATTCGAAATATCGAATTCGGGATGGGCGAGCACGGCGGTGTCGCTGAATGTGTTTGCTGCCGCGTCGTAGAGGTAGACCGTGGTCTTGTCCGAAAACTTGTCGGTGATGACGAAATACTTGCCGGTTCCATTCTGGCGACCAACAACATTCATTGTGTAGCGATTGGCGATCTCGGTCGCCAGAGCGTCCTCACGATTGAACTTGCCGTTGGCATCCGGAAGGCTGATGTACTGGCGCCAGGCGCCGCCCTCGTATTCCAGTTCCGTGCGGGCAACCGGCATGCCGTCCTTGTCGGAAATCTGGATCGCCTGCGTATCGCTAGCCTTGTAGAGGAATTTTTCACGGCCATTGGACAGGTCGTGCGAGAAAAAGCTGGTGCCGTTCTTGGTCGACGCGCGCGAAATCACGATCTTGGTCGGGTCCAGCGGCAGGAGTGACGCGATATTGGTCTCGCCTACAAGCTCGAAGCAGCGCAACGTATCCTTGTTGGCACCGATCTCGGCCCGGCCATCGGGCAGGTCGTCGATTTTCGTGATCTTCTCGTTGCCCATATAGGCTTTCTCGAGATACTTTTTGGTCGCGCCTGTGTCGCGGCCTTCGCCGCAACCATATAGCGCGCCGATATAGGGCTGGACCGTGAACCAGAGGGACTGCTTGTCCTTCAGGGCCGCCGCCGCGTAGAAGATGGTCTTTCCGCTATTTGGCGTGATCGCCGTCGGCATGAGTGGCTTGGTCGTATCGATCTTGCCGGAAAGGTCCCAATAGGCTGCTGCGGTTGCTTCGCCATTCTGCGAAGGATCAGCGATCACGCCGACCAGCATGTCTCCCTCGAGCGACATGGAAACACTTGAAACATTGGGATATTTGGAAAAATCTTTGCTTGAAAGAGGCTCAGCGTGCGCAACCAGGGCGCTGGCAATAAGCGCGGCGGAACCCGCCGCGACGAAGCGTTTCAACATCTTTAATTCCTCCAAAGTGAAGAGTCTGCATTATTTTCCGGGCGGGGTAACGTCAAGGGCAGCTTGCATGGGTGGCTTTGAATTTCGGCATCTATATTCAACCGAAGCTCAGAATTCCAAGGCAAAATGTTGCCGAAAAAACACACCAAGGGGTCGAAATACCCGCCGCATTAAAAATCCGTCATAAAGACTTGTCAGGACGGTTTCCATAGCGTCAACGTGTCGTTAGAACCGGAGGTGCAAATCGGGGTAGTCGGCGCTTGCGCCAACGAAAAGCTTTTTTTAAGATCAATAGTTAGGGGTAGTAACAATGAATAGACGAGCATTTCGTCTTTCCGTCTTCGGTAGCGTCGCGATCAGCGCGCTGGTTCTCTCGGGTGCAATAAATGCGCAAGAAGCGGATCCAGCCAGCACCGAGGACGACACCGTCATTTCCGTTATCGAGGAAGCTCCGGCCGATGCCGAGTCTCGTCAGGAAAAAATCGTTGTTACGGGCTCGCTGCTTGCGCGCGACAACTTTGCTTCGTCTTCGCCTATTCAGGTGATCACAGCTGAAGTTGCGACCTTGGAAGGTCTCGTCGACACCGCAGCCCTGCTGCAGGGGTCTTCGCTAGCTTCCGGCTCAACCCAGTTGAACAACACGTTCCAGAATTTCGTCACGAATGGCGGCATCGGCGCACAGACCATCGACCTTCGCGGTTGCGGCGACACCCGTACGCTGGTCCTGATTGACGGCAAGCGCCCCGGTCCCGCCGGTACGCGCGGTTCGATCGCAGCACTCGACCTGAACGTCCTTCCGCAGTCGATCATCTCGCGCGTTGAGATTCTGAAAGATGGCGCATCGACGATCTACGGTTCGGACGCCGTGTGTGGTGTTGTCAACATCATCACCCGCGACTCGGTCGACAGCCTCGAGCTGAACTTTCAGGCGACCCGCCCATTCGATAGTGGCGGCGAGCAGTATTCGGTCAGCGGCGCCTATGGTTTCCAACTTGGCGATTTTGCTGACTTCACGATTTCGGCCGAATACCGTCTGTCCGAAGAGTTGGACACGAGCCAACGTGACTATCTCGACTGTGCGCGCGACTACGTCCGCAGCGAAAATGGCACGGGTCTGATCGATCGCCTGAACTTTTCGGCACAGGGCGATCCAAACCAGAACTGTAGCAACCTTTACCACAACACAGCCATCGACGCCTTCACCGGTGAGCGTCTCATCCCGTCGCCAGACGGCATCTCGGGTGCGACAGGCACTGGTGCGTTCATCCCAGGCTACCGTCCCCGCGTCGGCACCGGTTACACGGCCGACGGCGCTGCCTATTTCGAAGACATCCTCGATGGTCCGTTCCTCGACAATCGGGACTTCATTCCGCGCAACGAAAACATCTCGCTCTTCGGTACAGCTGACGTCGACCTTGGCGGCATCGCCTGGGACACGGAGTTGTTGTTCAGTCGTCGTGAAACCAGTGTCGAAGGCTGGCGCCAGTTCTTCCCGGTTGTTGGGTCCGGTTCCCTATGTGGTTTCTGTGGCTACATCGATGATCCGACCTACGACAACGCAGCTGGCGGTTTGATGCAGATTGTTGCGCCATTCCCAACGGTCGACGACATCCAACTCGACTACTACTATGCGAGTTCGTCGCTTTCCGGCGGTTTTTCACCCGGCATTCTCGATGACTGGTCGTGGAAAATTGACGGCAGCTACTCGCGCGGTGAAGGTAGCTATGGCGGCAACGAGATTCTTCTCTCGAAGTCGGGCGACTGGAACTATGATGGCGTTGCAGACATTGATGGTGACGGCGTCGCCGACACTATCGCGCCTCCAAGCATCGACTTCTTGAATCCGGACATTCTCTCCGGCGCAGCTGTCAACGATCTCGTAGCAGCTATTGGTGGCTATCAGACCGGGAACACGGTCTACGAGCAGACGACCTTCACGGGCGTGCTTGCTGGTGAAGTGTTCGAATTGCCTGCAGGTCCGGTAGGCCTCGGTCTCGGTGCTGAGTACCGCGAATTCTCGATCGACGATCAGCCGGGTGTCCTGACCCAGGGTGGCGACATCTGGGGTTCGTCGACGGCTGGCCCGACCAAGGGCACAAACAGCGTTTCGGAAGTCTTCGCCGAAATCAACGTTCCGCTGTTCAAAGGCGCTCCACTGGCTGAAGATGTCGAGTTCGCAGGCTCCGTCCGTGCATTCGACTACGACATCGGTGGCTCGGGTACGATCTACAAAGTGGGGCTGAACTGGCAGATCAACCCGGTTCTGCGTGCACGTTCGAGCTACGGCACGTCCTACCGCGCACCGGCCCTGTTCGAGCTCTTCCTCGAAGACCAGACCGGTTTCCAGAGCCAGACTAGTATCGACCCATGCGTCAACTGGGCAGATACTACCAACCCGAACATTCGTGCTAACTGCGCGGCTGCGGGTGTCCCGGACAATTACACAGGCGCCGGTTCGTCGGCGCTCGTGATTACATCGGGTGGTGGCGAACTGCTCGAGCCGGAAACAGGTGACACGTTCACCGCTGGTATCATCTGGACTCCAACCTTTGCTGACCTGAACATCGCTGTCGACTATTACGAAATCGAAATTCAGGACCAGATCACCAGCCTTACGGCTGGCCAGATCGTTGGCGGTTGCTACGGAACCACGGCTTACCCGAACGATTTCTGTTCCCTGTTCGAACGTGCTCCAGGCACGGCAACGGTCGGCGCGTACAAAGTTGACAACATTCAGGCACCAACCCTGAACGTTGATTCCCAGTCGCAGAATGGCATCGACCTTCAAGTGCGTTACACGAACGAGTTCAACTTCGGCACGCTGATTGTCGACGGCTCTGTCAACTGGGCCTTCGAACGTTACATCAACGTGTTCGGTTCCGACTTCGTGTCCGGCATCTCGGACAACGACTTCAACGGCACTATCGGTTATCCGAGCGTTGTCGGTGATGCGTCGGTCCGTCTTGACCGTGGTGACTGGACCTACACCTGGTTCACCGACTTCATCGGTCACCAGGACGACAACCGCTACTATAGCGCTGACTATAACGATCCACAGGCATACTTCGCTCTGACCGGCCGCTATAAGGTCTACACCGAAGCACAGTGGACGCACGGCATGTCCGTTCGCTGGACGGGTGACACGTGGACGCTTACCGGTGGTATCCGGAACATCTTCGACGAGCACCCACCACAAGTGTCTGACCTCGTTCAGACCAGCGCCGGTAACACGCCGGCGGCAGCAACGGGCTACGACGTCCGCGGTCGCCGTGCCTTCGTCAACGTCAGCAAGAAGTTCTAGTCACAAGAACTCCCAAAATCAGAGACCGGCGGAACAGTGTTCCGCCGGTCTTTTTTTGTCCGGAATGTCGAGAATTGCCTGTCCCCGCAGGCAAGACGCTGTCAGGCCAGCGTCTTGCGCATGGCGTCCTGCCAGCCCTTGAGGAGGGCCGCGCGTTCTGTTGCCGCCATCCTGGGCGTGAAGCGCACGCCCTGCACCTGACGCTCGGTCCAGTCCTTCGCGTCGAGCCAGCCAAGCTGCATCGCCGCCAGCGCCGCTGCGCCGAGCGCCGTCATTTCGCGATAGTCGGGCCGCAGCACGGGCCGGTCGCAGATATCGGCCAGGAACTGCATCAGCCAGTCATTCGCCACCATGCCGCCATCAACACGCAGTTCGCGGATTTCGGCGCCGTCGGCGGCGAAGGCGTCAAGCAGATCCCGCGTCTGGTAAGCGGCTGATTCAAGCCCGGCACGCACGAGGTGCGCCGCTGTCGTCGCCCGCGTGATGCCGCTGATCGTGCCGCGCGCATCGGCGTTCCAGTGCGGCGCGCCCAGCCCGGTAAAGGCCGGCACGATATAGACACCACCATTGCCCTTAAGGCCCGAGGCGATGCTTTCGGTATCCTCCGCCGAGGCCACGATGCCGAGATCGTCGCGCAGCCATTTCACCACTGTGCCGGCATTGAAGATAGAGCCTTCGAGGGCCATCGCGCCGCCGCCGGGCAATTCATAGCCCACCGTACCGAGCAGGCGATGCTGTGAATTCGGCCGCTCAGCGCCTGCATTCGCCACAAGGAAAGCGCCTGTCCCATAGGTGATCTTGGCCATGCCGGGCGCAAGACACCCCTGCCCCACCAGAGCCGACTGCTGGTCGCCCGCCGCTGACAGGATCGGCAGCGCCGCGCCGAGCAGGCTCTCGTCACTCATGCCGAAGTCCGCCGCATTCGGCTTGACCTCCGGCAACAGGCTGGCAGGTACATTGAACAGCGCCGCCATCGCATCGCTCCAGCCGCCGTCTTCACCGAGGCCGAGGCGATAGAGCAGCGTGCGCGAGGCGTTCGTCACGTCCGTCGCGTGCACGCGTCCGCCCGTCAGCTTCCAGATCAGGAAACTCTCGACTGTGCCGAAGGCGAGTTCGCCTGCCTCGGCCCGCGCCCGTGCGCCATCGACCGAATCGAGAATCCAGCCGATTTTCGTGGCCGAAAAATACGGGTCGAGCAGAAGGCCTGTTTCCTTCTGGACAGCAGGCTCATGGCCGTCGGCTTTCAGCTTCTCGCAGACCCGCGCCGTGCGCCTGTCCTGCCACACGATGGCGGGGGCTATGGGCTTGCCGGTCGCCCGTTCCCAAACGAGAGTCGTTTCGCGTTGGTTGGTAATGCCGATTGCGGCAATCTCACTCACGCCGCCAGCTGCTTCCACCGCTTCACGGCACACTGCCAGCGTGCGCTCCCAGATTTCCTCGCCGTCCTGCTGCACCCATCCGTCTTCCGGATAGGCCAGCGACACGTCCTGCTGTGCGAGCGAAACCTGCGCAAAAACCCGGTCGAACACGATGGCCCGCGTGGACGTGGTCCCCTCGTCGATCACCAACAGCTTGTCCGGCTTGGCCATGTCACTCATCTCCCGCAAAAGGGTGATCTTGGCCCAGCCCGCCGGGCCGCGCAATCATGCCCGGCCTATACGGTCAGGCCGGCTGTCTCCATCAGCTCGGCAAAGGCGAGCGTGGTGCGGTCGCCATAGGGTGCTCCGATCACTTGCAAGCCAATTGGCAGGCCTGTCGCGCTCTTCGCCACCGGCACACATGTGGCCGGCAGGCCCGGGAATGTGGCAAGGCCCGCCCAGGCAAGCTGCGCGCCATAAGGTTGCGGCTGGCCGTCAATTATGAGCGTCCGGTTGGCCCAGTTCGGATCGGTCTGGTACGGGAAGGCGGGCGTGCTGAATGCGGGCGCGATGACAATATCGAAGTCGTCGAACGCACTGCGCCAGGCACGGGTGACGCGCATCTGTTCATCAAGCAATTCCATCCAGGCATGTGCATCAATCGGCTCCGCTCCGGGCGCGCCACGCGTGATCACCGTGTTCAGCATCTTCAAATAGTTCGAGTGCATCCGGTCGAGGCGCGGCAGTACACTTGTGTCATCTGATACGGTCGCGCCTGCGTCTGAGAGCGCGTCTGCCAGGCTCGACAACGCATCACGCGTGTCCGAATCGCCTCCCACGCCGGGTAATTCTCCCAACATGAGAACGCGGAAATCTTTCAGCGCGCCATGGCGCGCCTGAGGCAGGTCGAGCCTGAACCCGGTTCCTGTGACCGGTCCGGATATCACGTCCATCGCGGCAACAAGGTCGCCTGCATTGCGCGCCATCGGTCCGACCACCGCCAGCGGCACGTCAATGCCGTCCGTACCCGGAAACCCATGTCCTTTCGTCGGTACGATTCCATAGGTTGGCTTATGGCCGAACACACCGCACATGTGGGCTGGAATCCGGATCGACCCGCCAATGTCGGATCCGATCTCGAGCGGCACCAGGCCGGTCGCCAGCGCAACCGCAGCGCCGCCGGACGATCCGCCCGGCGACCGCGCCGGATCATAGGGATTGAGCGTGCGCCCGTAGACCGGGTTTTCCGTCTGCCAGTCTGCAAGCGCCACCGGCGCGTTCGTCTTGCCGAGTATCACCGCGCCGGCCGCCTTCAGGCGCTGCACGACCACGGCATCTTCTTCTACCGGAAGGTCCTTGAACGCGGCCATGCCCCACGTCGTCGGCAGGCCGGCAACGTCATTCGATTCCTTCACCGTCATCGGCACGCCCAGAAACGGGCGGGCGTCAACGGACTGACGCGTCTTGTCTATATGCCTCGCGGCGGCCAGCGCGCGATCGAAGTCGCGCACAACGACGGCATTCACCGGACCGTCAAAATGTTCGATCCGCGCAATGGCCGCTTCGCAGGCATCCAGAGCTGTTATGATCCCGGTACGCACCGCTTTGGCTGTGTCTCTCGCACCGGCTGAGCCAAGGTCCACCATTTCCCGTTGCGGCATCATCTTTCTCCCTCTTCCGGTGCAAAGGTAGCACGCCAAGAGAAAGGTTCAACGTGGATCGCGCCGCGGCCCCCGGTCACCGAACCACCAGAGCGTGGCGGCCGTCGCCGTCTCGACGATCTCGCCCCGTGCCGCTGCGCCACTGCCAAGAAAGACCAGCCCCGTGATCACCCATAACAGGAGCGTCAGGCATGGCCGGGTTAGGCCGCGCACGGCGTTGACCCACTTGTAGCTTTCCCCAATGGCCGCCTCCGCCGCAAGCGACGCGCTGAGCCCTTGCCAGCCGCCTGCCACATCGGCGAGGCGCAGGTCGTCCTCGCTGGCCTGACGCTTCGCCTGCATTTGCATGTCCATCAGGCGGCTCTCATGTGCCCAGGCGCCCGTTCCTGCGCCTGGTCCTGCCGCCGCTCAACAAGACCCGCGGCGCGGCCAATCACCGATCCCATCAGGCCGAATATCCCGCCCCCTGCTGCGCTCGCGGCCAGTCCTGCTATGTCTGCCATGAAGCTGCACTCCGCCTGTAATACCAGCGCGTAGGCACGGCCCGCCTGTCGAGATGGATGAAGGTCCGGGCGAGGCCAGTGCCTGAAAAGCCGAGGCGCTCGGCCGCAGTCAGTAGCGCAAACCGGTCATGCCCCGTCAGGGTGAGATCGACCGCAATCGTCCTGCGCATGGATTGCCGCGCGCCGCCGACCGATGCATTCCACTGCTCGCAACGATGCCCGGAATTCACGACCAGAGGCCGGCCTATCGCCGCGCGCAGGGCTTCGAGCGCGTCGAGAAAGCCTTCATCGTGCCAATACTCACCATGGCACAAATGCCCGCCGCACCGGCAAGCCAGTTCGCGCGGACTGAAATGCGGCCGGTGCCAGCCAGCAAGGTCAAAGTCGGGGAAATGGGCGATCAGCATGGGCGCCATTATGCGCCCGGCGACACCCCGGTCGGAAAAGTTCAGCCCGCCTGCCGCTGTCCATGCGCAGGCGAGCTGAGAAATTGCGGGAAAGACGTTGGCCTATCCGGCAGTGACCGTGGTTTTGGGAGCGGCATAAGCCTGCCGTTTGGCCAGCGCATCGCGCGCTCCATTATATTCACGCTCCAACTGGTCGACATAATCAGCCGTCGACATGCGGGTCTGGATCGCGCCAATGCCCTGGCCGCAGCCCCAGATGTCTTTCCACGCCTTGGCTTCCTGATTGCCGCCAGAACTGAAATTCATGGCCGACGGATCGGATTCCGGCAAATTGTTCACATCCATGCCCGCCTTGGCGATCGATGGTGCCAGGTAATTGCCGTGCACGCCGGTGAAGAGATTGGAATAGACGATGTCGCCCGCCTTGGAGTCGACAATCATGTCCTTGTATCCTTCGACTGCATTGGCTTCGTGGCATGAGATGAACGCGGACCCGATATAGCCGAGATCGGCGCCCATGGCCTGCGCAGCGGCGACGGCATTGCCGGTCGCGATCGAACCGGACAGGGCCAGCGGCCCGTCGAAGAACTGACGGATTTCCTGGATCAGGGCAAAGGGCGAAAGCGTGCCCGCATGGCCGCCCGCGCCGGTGCAGACCGCGATCAGACCATCGGCACCCTTTTCAAGCGCTTTGTGCGCAAAGACGACATTGATGATGTCGTGCATGACGATGCCGCCATAGGAATGGATCGCATCGTTCACATCCTGCCGCGCGCCGAGCGAGGTGATCACCAGCGGTACTTTCCAGCGTACGCAAGCCTCGACGTCATGGTCCAGCCGGTTATTCGTCTTGTGAACGATCTGGTTGACGGCATAGGGCGCGGACTTGCGGTCAGGGTTCTTCTCGTCCCACTCGGCCAGTTCGGTCGTGATCTTGTCGAGCCATTCGTCCAGCACCGGGCCGGGGCGTGCGTTCAGCGCCGGGAAGCTGCCAACCACACCGGCCTTGCACTGGGCGATCACGAGATCCGGGTTCGAGATGATGAACAGGGGCGAGCCGATGACGGGGACGCGCAGGTTTTGCAGAACGGGTGGCAGGGCCATGAAATTTCCTCACAGGACAAAAGCGTTGCTAACTAACTAGAAGCCCCCGGTTCGGGGACAAGCGGTAACGTAGGGACAGGCGGGCGCGCCGCCTATCCCAGTTTGAGGCTGTCGACGCTGACAACCTCGTTGATCAATTGGTCGATGTCTTTTGGCGCGATCTGGCCACTCAGGATCAGCATGGCCAGCCCGTGCACGAGCGCCCAGGCGCGCAGCACGCCCGCCTTGCGCTGTGCATCGCTGGCCGTGGGCCCGGCAAGGTCCGAGATCGACTGGCGCAGCAGCCAGCCGGGTGAGTCTTCGGGGTTCGGGCAACTCGGGTCCGCCGCCGCAGGCAACGAGGAATAGACCAGCCGGAACAGGGCGGGATTGTTCATCGCGAAGCGCACATAGGCGCGGCCCATTTCAGTGAAGCCTTCCTTGCCGCCCGCCTTGCCGGCCACCTTCTGCTCACGCGCCAACTGGGCCAGTCCTTCGTCCGCGAGCGCCGACAGAAGGGAATCCTTGTCCGGGAAATGCCGGTAGATCGCTGTTGCGCTGACCCCGATCTCACGGGCGATCTCACGCAGGCTCAGCGATTCTGCGCTGCCTTCTTCAAGCTTCTTCAGCCCGGTTGCGATCAGGGCGACCCGCAGGTCGCCATGATGGTATCCGCCTCTGGGCGATCTTATGTTGACAGTGTTATCATTCGCGTTCATGTTAGTGCTGTAAACATTATTGTCTCGAGTTTCAACCCCGGAGTTTTCCCATGGCCAGTCCCGTCGAAGCCCTGATCAAGAAGAATGTCACCAAAGGCATCATGAAGGTTGTCGAGTTCAATCGCTCCCGCCCCCGGTTGGGCAACAAGGAAAACACGTTCCTCACTGGCGTCCACACCCCGGTCGACGCCGAGATGACGCTGGAAGACCTTGCAGTGACGGGTGAAATCCCCGCCGCGCTCGACGGGCGCTACCTGCGCATTGGGCCGAACCCCGTCACCAATCCCAACCCGGCCACCTATCACTGGTTCAGTGGCGACGGCATGATCCACGGCGTGCGCCTGAAGCAAGGCAAGGCGCTTTGGTACCGCAACCGCTGGGTCCGCTCCAATGCCGTGTCCGCCGCCCTTGATGAGACTCCTGCCCCCGGCCCGCGCCGCGGCACGCAGGATAATGCGAACACGAACGTCATCGGGCATGCCGGCAATACCTGGGCCCTTGTCGAGGCGGGCGCCTTCCCCGTGCGCCTGAATGACGAGCTCGACACGCTGGCGCACGACCCGTTCGGCGGCACGCTGAAAGGCTCCTTCTCCGCCCACCCGCATCTCGATCCCGAGACCGGCGAGATGCACGCCATCACCTATTTCGCGATGGACCCGTCGACGATCCATCACACAGTCGTCGATGCCAGCGGCAAGGTGATCCGCGAGGAGCCCATCTCGGTCGAGCATGGTCCTTCGATCCACGATTGCGCCGTCACAAAGCAATATGTCGTCATCATGGACCTGCCCGTCACCTTCTCGATGAAGACGCTGCTCGCCGGCCAGTCCTTTCCGTATCGCTGGAACCCGGCGCACAAGGCCCGCATCGGCCTGATGCCGCGCCAAGGCACCAATGACGACGTCATCTGGTGCGATATCGAGCCCTGCTATGTCTTCCATCCCTGCAATGCCTATGAGAACGCGGCAGGCGAAGTGATCATGGATGTCAGCGTCCACGACCGCATGTTCGCCGACGGCAAGAACGGGCCTGATTCCAACACAGTCACGTTCGAGCGCTGGACCATTGACCCCGTCGCCCGGAAAGTCACCCGCGCGACGCTCGACGCCGCGCCACAGGAATTCCCACGTCCTGACGAGCGCTTCACCGGCAAGAAATACCGCTACGCCTTCACCATGGCCCTGCCGGAAGAACACGGGTTCGAAGTCTTCGACCAGACGAAACTGTTCAAGCATGACCTCGATGCCGGCACCCGAGAGATCCACGATTTCGGCCCCGGACGCGTACCCGGCGAATTCGTCTTCATTCCGCGTAGTGACGATGCGCCTGAAGGCGACGGCTGGCTGATGGGCTATGTCATCGACCGGAACACGGGCACGACCGACCTCGCCATCCTCGACGCGACCAACTTCACCGCGCCGCCGGTCGCCCTCGTCCACGTCCCCCACCGCATCCCGCCCGGCTTCCACGGCAACTGGGCGCCCACGGAGTAAGTTACGCAGCGCTCAACCGGCACTGAAGCTGACCGTGTCGGCAACTCGCCAAAAGGCGACGCAGCACTTGTTCAAAGCAATGACCGGAATGACGCCGACAAGAGATGAAGAGACCAGCCACCTTTCGGCCCGCTGCGACCAACGCGATTTTCCGGTCGTGCCCCAAATGGCGTGAGCCAATGCGCCAACCAAACTGATCACCTGTTCGTCACTTGTCAGCCGCAGGATCATTTTGAACTTGCCTGAAACGGCCGAGAGATAGTCGCGAAATTCAACACGCCGCTGCGCGATCAGACAAGACGGCGGCGCCGGCTTGACCTAGGCTGCGCAGCGGGACTCTTTCTCGGTATTTTGACGCATCAGCCGCGCGATCAGCCCATTCAGCGCTTTCATGTCAATCGGCTTCGGCAAATGCGCGTCCATACCGGCCGCCTCGTATTCTGCGGCGTGGCTGTCTAGCCCATTGGCCGTCAGTGCCACAATCGGAATGCGGCTTGCCACGCCGGTCATTTCGCGGATACGCCGGGTCGCTGTCTGCCCGTCCATGTCCGGCATCTGGATATCCATCAGGATGACATCAAACACCGCGCCTTCGATCAGCGCCTGGATGGCCTCCGGCGCCGAAGCAAAGCTCGCAACATTATGGCCCGAAGCCGACAGGCCCACCTCGATCAGGTCCCGGTTCATCTCGACATCATCGACCACCATGACCCTCGCACCGACGGATGTCCGCCGATCCTCTTCCAGTTCGTCTTTATCGGGAGTGTGACTTGCAACCCTGCGACCCCTCATCCCCGGCCTTGTCCCGGGGGAGAAGGGGGCGTGTGGCGCAGGCGTATTGCCTCACCCCACCCGCGCGCTGCCGCCGCCATCCACCGGCAGCACAGCGCCCGTGATGAACCGCGCCTCGTCGCTTGCCAGGAACAGAGCCGCATGGGCGGTGTCCCAGCCGGTGCCCATGAATTTCATCGGCACATTCTTTGATCGTTCCTCGCGCAGCTCTTCCATCGAAATCCCGCGCGCTGCCGCGATGCCGCCAATCGCCATCGGCGTGTCCATCAGGCCCGGCGTGACCGCATTGCAGCGCACCCCGCGCGACGCGCCGCTGAGGGCCACGCTGCGCGTCATCCGGTTCATCGCCGCCTTAGACACTTCATAGGCCATCTGGAAGCCGCCTGCGATCGAGGCGAGCGACGAGATGTTGACGATAGCGCCGCTGCGTTGGTCCAGCATGCCTGGCATCGCCGCCTTGGTGACCAGCCACGCGCCCTTCAGGTTCACCCGCAGGATACGGTCAAACGCGTCCTCGGTCAGCTTGTGTGCGGGACCGTCGCCATTTCCGCCGATACCGACATTGTTGACGAGAATATCGACCCGACCGAACGCGTCGATACAGTCCTGCACGATCCGGCTCGCATCGCCCATATGGGAGATGTCCGCCGCGCAGGCCTTGGCCACGCCGCCCTGGCTTTCGATCCCGGCAACCGTTTCAGCGGCCCGCGCGCCGTCCCGGTCAACACACAGGACACTTGCCCCTGCGCGCGCGAACAGCAGCGCCATCGCCTTGCCGTTGCCAATGGTCTCGCCCGGCGTCTGCCCGGCGCCGTTGACAATCGCTACCTTGCCCGCAAGGCGTCCGCTGACGTCGCCGAGGCTCACCGTTCGAGGTCCGGGTCCGATTCCAGGTCTGCATCCAGCTGCACGCCGAACGAGTTCAGCATCATCGACACCTGCGTGTACTGGCCGACGGTCATCACCAGGTCCATGCGCTGTTTCTCGGTCAGGCCGTCAAGCTCCCCCCATGTCCGGTCGGTGATGAAGGCATCGGTCGTCAGCTCGTCCACGGCGCGGATCATCGCGCTTTCCAGCGGCGACCAGCTCGGTGCCAGCGGGCCCTCCTTGATGTGATCGATCTCCAGGTCGGTCAGGCCGCATTCCTTGCCGATCCGCACATGCTGCGCCCATTCATAGCCGGATTTCCAGTTATAGCCCGTGCGAAGGATGACAATCTCGCGCTCGCGCGGGGCAAGGCTGTTATAATCCGACAGGATATAGCCGCCCCAGCGCATAAACGACTTGAACGCTTTCGGCGCCCGGCCCAGCGTGCGGAAAATATTGTAGACGGGCCGACCCTGGAACGTTTTCTCCAGCGTCTCCTTCTGTTCGGCGTCCATCTCTGCATCGGTCAGCGGTGCGATCCGCGCTTTGTCCAGTCTCATCTGTAGGTGCCCTCCTGCTTGGCGGCGCGTCTACACCTGCCCATTTCATCCCTGTGGCTGCAGTAAATACGCTTCCAGACGGCTCCACAAGCACCGCGCCGGGCATCAGGCCGCACCCCTGCCGTTGCGCTAACCCTTGACCTTACGTTGGCGTCAACTCCATTACCTAGGCACACTAGTGAATACAGGCACCGTACACCATGGCAGACGATATCCTCCCCCTCAGCAACGCGTTCGCGGACGCGACCGAAGCCGAATGGCTGGCCGCCGTCGACAAAGCCCTTAAGGGCAAAGGCGTGGACTCGATCACGTGCCACACGGCTGACGGACTGGACGTGCGTCCACTGTATCGCGAAAGCGATTTCCCCTCGGCGACCAACCCGCTCGGCACGCCCGGCGTCGCGCCCTACTTGCGCGGCCCCACCGCCGCGCCGGACGCCTACCTGCCCTGGGATATCCGCCAGGCCTTCACCCATCCGGATCCGGCCACCACGAACGCTGAAATCCTGCGCGACCTCGAACGCGGCGTCTCGTCGGTTGATCTGACGCTCGACCCGACAGGTCAGACCGGCGTGCAGGTGACAGATTTGGCCAGCATCACGACCGTGCTTGCGGGCGTGAACGCCGCCATCGCCCCGGTCGCACTCGATCATACGCGCGATGCCGGCTGCGACGCTGCCGAGCTGCTCATCGAATGGGCGCAGGCGCAGGACGACACATCCGCCTTGAAACTCGATGTCAATCTTGACCCGCTCGGCGCCCTCGCCCGCACCGGGGGCCTCGATGCCAGCCTCGAAGAGACCTTTGAGCGCCTCGCCCACACCCTTGCCACCCTCTCGGCACACCTGCCCGGCACCGGCCATCTCCGCATCGACGCGCGCATGGTGCATGAGGCCGGCGGCTCGGACGCGCAGGAACTTGGCGCCCTGATCGCCAGCGCCATCGACACATTGCGCCGCATCCCGGACGCAGACTTCGCCGCCATTGCCCCCCACATCACCTTCTCCCTCGCCCTTGACGCCAATTACGGCCTCGGCGTCGCCAAGCTGCGCGCCGCCCGCCGCCTCTGGGCGCGCTGCCTTGAATTGCTGGACGTCGCCCCCGTGCCGATGCGTATCCAGGCCACGACCTCGGCCCGCATGCTGACCCGCTATGACGCCTGGACCAACATGCTCCGCTGCACCACCGCCGCGTTCGCCGGCGCCATTGGCGGCGCCGACATTGTCACTGTCCGCCCGTTCAATTCTGCCCTCGGCATCCCGGAAGAACTCGGCCGCCGCATCGCCCGCAACACACAGATCATCGCCATGGAAGAAAGCCATCTCGGCCGCGTGGCAGATCCCGCTGGCGGCGCCTGGTTCACAGAGAGCTTCGCTGAAGACCTCGCCAACACCGCGTGGGCTGAATTCCAGCAGATCGAAAAGGAAGGCGGATTTGCCAACTCGCTCCTCGCCGGTGCACTCCAGTCGCGCGTCGCGACCGTCCGTGACGCCCGCGCCAAGGACATTGCCAAGCGCAAGGTGCCGATCACGGGCGTCAGTGAATTCCCCCTGCTTGAAGAGATCGCCGCGCCCGTCGCCGACCCGGTGAAACCGAAACCGGCCCCCGCCGCGCCGCGCATGGCCGAGACGTGCACGCCGCTCCTCCCCATCCACCTTGCCGCACCCTTCGAAGCCTTGCGCGACACAGCCGCCGCCGCGCAGAAAGCACCTTCCATCTTCCTCGCCACGCTCGGCCCGGTCGCCGAACACTCGGCCCGCGCAGATTTCGCCCGCAACCTTTTCGCTGCGGGCGGCCTCGCCGCGAAAGAACCGCCCGTCGTGCCGAAATCCGCCGCTGAACTCGCTGCCGCCTACAAGGCGTCCGGTTGCCATATCGCCGTCATTTGCGGCAGCGACACACGTTATCCTGCCGAGGCCGAAGCCGCTGCCGCAGCCCTCAAGGCCGCTGGCGCCCGCCATATATGGCTCGCGGGCAAGTTCGAAGCGCCCGGCATCGACTCAAACATCTTCATGGGCTGCGATGTGCTGCACACATTGACGCTCGCCCAAGCAGAACTGGGGCTTTCCCAATGACCACTTTTCCTGACTTCACCAAAGCCGAACTCGGCGCCCCGCACGCAAAAGCCGCAGCTCCCACGCTGGGCGGGCCATGGCACTCGCCCGAAGGCATCGCCGTCAAAACGGCCTTCACGGCTGAAGACACCAAGGGTCTCGACTATCTCGACGACTATCCGGGCCTCGCGCCGTTCGGCCGCGGCCCCTACCCGACCATGTACACGAACCAGCCCTGGACCGTACGCCAGTATGCCGGCTTCTCCACGGCTGAAGACTCCAACGCCTTCTACCGCCGCAACCTCGCGGCAGGCCAGAAAGGCCTTTCGGTCGCCTTCGACCTCGCCACCCACCGCGGCTATGATTCCGATCATGTCCGCGTCTCCGGCGATGTCGGCATGGCGGGCGTTGCCATCGACTCCATTTATGACATGCGAACGCTGTTCTCGGGCATCCCGCTCGACAAGATGTCCGTGTCGATGACCATGAATGGCGCGGTCCTGCCAATTCTCGCGCTCTATATCGCCGCCGCCGAGGAACAGGGCGTCACGCCTGACAAACTGGCCGGCACGATCCAGAACGACATTCTCAAGGAGTTCATGGTTCGCAACACCTATATCTATCCGCCCAAGCCCAGCATGCGGATCATTTCGGATATCTTCGCCTACACGTCGCAGAACATGCCGAAATATAATTCCATCTCGATTTCCGGCTACCACATGCAGGAAGCCGGCGCGACGGCAGACCTCGAGCTTGCCTACACGCTGGCCGACGGCATCGAATACATCCGTGCCGGTGTTGCTGCCGGGCTGGATGTCGACAAATTCGCACCGCGCCTCTCCTTCTTCTGGGCCATCGGCATGAACACGTTCATGGAAGTCGCCAAGATGCGGGCCGCCCGCCTGATCTGGGCGAAACTGGTCGATAAAGAGTTCAAGCCGAAGAACGTCAAGTCCCTCAGCCTGCGGACGCACAGCCAGACCTCCGGCTGGTCTCTCACCGCGCAGGACGTCTACAATAACGTTATCCGCACCTGCCTCGAAGCCATCGCGGCTACGGGCGGACAGACGCAGAGCCTGCACACGAACAGCTTTGACGAAGCGCTCGCTTTGCCGACGGACTTCTCCGCCCGGATCAGTCGCAACACCCAGCTCTTCCTGCAACAGGAAGCTGGCGCCTGCCAGACGATCGACATGTGGGGCGGCTCTTACTATGTCGAGCGCCTGACGCACGACCTCGCCGCCAAAGCCCTCGCCCATATCGAGGAAGTCGAGAAAATGGGCGGCATGCGCAAGGCCATCGAGCAAGGCCTGCCCAAGCTCCGCATCGAGGAAGCCGCCGCCAATACGCAGGCCCGCATCGACAGCGGCACGCAGACCGTAGTCGGCGTCAACAAATTCCATCTCGATGAAGACGAGGACGTGCCCGTCCTCAAAGTCGACAATGCCGCCGTGCGCCGCATGCAGCTCGACAAGCTGGCCCGCCTGAAAGCAGACCGCAATGAAGCCGAAGTCGCCGCCAAGCTCGACGCCATCGCCGAGGCCGCTGCAGGCACGACAGGCAACCTGCTCGCCCTCGCCGTCGATGCGGCCCGTGCAAAGGCCACGGTCGGCGAAATTTCCGAAGCCGTCGAGCGCAGCCAGGGCCGCCACAGCGCCGTCATCCGCTCGATCAAGGGCGTCTATGGCGGCGGCGTCAAAGGCAATCCGCGCGCCGAGGACGCCAAGTCCCTCGCCGCCGTTTTTGAAAAGAAGCACGGTCGCCGCCCCAAGATCTACATCGCCAAGATGGGACAGGACGGTCATGACCGCGGCCAGAAGGTCGTCGCCTCGGCCCTGATGGACCTCGGCTGGGACGTCGAGATCGGCCCGCTCTTCCAGACACCGGAAGAGGCCGCTGCTGACGCCCGCAAGGCCGGGGTCGACATCGTCGCCGCCTCCTCGCTTGCGGCCGGTCACCTCTCGCTCGTGCCGGAACTCAAGCGCGCCCTCGGCAATGAAGGCGCCGCGAACACCCGCATCATCGTCGGCGGCGTCATCCCGCAGCAGGATTTCGACGCCCTCTACGCCGCCGGCGCCACCGCCATCTTCCCGCCGGGCACCGTCATCGCCGACAGCGCCATCAAAATGCTGGAAGTCCTGGAAGGTGACGGGGCAGACGTGGCAGCGGAATAGGAGTCTCCAATGATCATCTCGACCACTCCCACGATCAATAACCGCGACATTACTGCCTATAAGGGCATCGTGTGCGGCGAGGTCATCATCGGCGCGCATCTGGGCAAGGATATCCTCGCCAGCTTCACCAATATTTTTGGTGGCCGGTCTAACGCCTACGAAAAGACGATCCGCGAAACGCGCGACGGCGCCATCGACGAAATGATCCGCAACGCCGAACAACTCGGCGCCAACGCCGTCGTGGGTGTGAAATTCGACTATCAGGTCATCGGCCAGTCCGGCTCGATGATGATGGTTGCCGTCTCCGGCACCGCTGTCACCCTCGCGTAAGCCCTTCCCATTCGGGGCGACAGGTTCCAAACTGCGCGAAAGCGGAGGGAATGATCTGATGGACGAGGAATTCAAGGACTATGACGCGCTGGGCCTCGCCCATCTGGTTCGCACCAAACAGGTCAAGCCATCCGAACTGTTGGACGTCGCACTCGGCCGCGCTGAAGGGGGACAGGAACAGATAAACTGTTTCTCCGCGCTTTTCCCCGAACTTGCCCATGAACAGCTCGAACAGCCGCTCGGCGATGGCCCCTTTGCCGGTGTGCCCTTTGCCACCAAGGATCTCGCCGTCGACATCAAGGGCGCGCCAATCACGCAGGGCTCTGTCGCCTGGAAAGGCCACGTTGCGTCTGAAGACAGCACGCTCGCCGCACGCTATCGCAAGGCGGGCCTCGTCTTCTTCGGCGCCACCACGACACCGGAATTCGGCCTCACCCTGACAACTGAGTCCACCCTGCACGGCCAGACGCGCAACCCGTGGGACACAACCCGCACGTCCGGCGGCTCATCCGGCGGCGCAGCGGCGGCCGTCGCATCCGGCGTGCTCCCCCTCGCACAGGCCAGCGATGGCGGCGGCTCGATCCGAATCCCTGCCGCCTGCTGCGGCCTGTTCGGCCTCAAGCCTTCGCGCGGGCGCACCCCGATGGGCCCCGGCCGGACCGAAGGCTGGAACGGCCTCTCCACCGTGCATGCTGTCAGCCGCAGCGTGCGCGACAGCGCGGCCCTGCTCGACGTCTCTCACGGCCCGGAAGTCGGCAGCCGCTATCACGCACCGCCGCCATCCCGCCCCTTTCTCACGGAACTCGACCATGACCCGAAACCCCTGAAGATCGCGCTCTGGCGTACCGCGCCCAATGGCACCCAACCGGATGCCGATGCCGAAGCTGGGCTCAAGTTCACCGCTGAACTGCTCGAACGCCTCGGCCATACCATCGTGGAAGTCGGCCCCCAGATGGATGGCGCCGCGCTCGGCAAGGCGGCCCTGTTCACCATCTCCGCCAATATCGCCGCCATGATCGACGACCGCGCCAAGATGCTCGGGCGCGACATCCGCGAGGACGAACTGGAGCCGGTCACGTTCCAGATGGCCAATCTCGGCCGCACTGTTCCGATGGTCGAGCTGGCCCATGCCAACAATATTTTCCAGACGGCCGCCATTGCCTATGAGCACTTCCTCGATGCCGGCGGCTTCGACATGACCCTGTCGCCCACGCTGATGCGCGCGCCGGAAAAACTGGGCGTCATGGCCCTCACCGAGCCCGACACGATGGGTGAAGCCGTGCAGAGCTTCGCGCCGCACTGCGCCGTGTTCAACCAGATGGGCGCCCCTGCCATGTCAGTCCCCCTGCACTGGACCGGCCCCACCCCGACCGCACCCTCAGGTCTCCCGCTCGGCATGATGTTCGGCAGCCGCTACGGAACGGAAAGCCTGCTCTTCGCACTGGCCGGACAGCTGGAACGATCCGCGCCCTGGGCCCATCGCAAACCGCCTGTCTGGGTTGCCTGAACCGGAAAGCGAACGCATATCCACTTAGAAAAGTTCAAGGTCATGCAGAATAAATGTTGACGCCCGTCTCGCGCACACCCCATTCAGGCGGCTGCCATTGCGGCGCGGTCCGCTTCGAAGTCGACCTGCCTGACGCGTTCGACGTCGAGGACTGCAATTGTTCGATCTGCGCCATGAGCGGCAACACGCATGTCATCGTGCCCGCCAGCCGCTTCCGCCTGCTCGCCGGGTCTGCCAACCTGACCGAATACACGTTCAATTCCGGCCAGGCCCGCCACCTGTTCTGCCGCACATGCGGGATCAAGAGCTTCTATGTGCCGAGATCAAATCCGGACGGGTTCGCCGTCACCTGGCGCTGCCTCGATGAATGGCAATCCCTCGATGTGGCGATCAATGCCTTCGATGGCCAGAACTGGGACGCCAATGCCGGCGCACTGGCGCACAAGTCCAGGGACTGAACTGACAGTCCTAGTCCCGGTCGCGCGGACCATCCGGACGGCCATCATCCTCACCGAACTTGCGGCGTTTGCCTCGGGGCCCGTCGCCGGGCTCACGCGACAGCATCTCGGCCAGCGCCCTGCGCTGTTCCACGCTGAGTTCACCCAACCGGTCAACCAGCGACTCGTGGATCGCCGAATGTACGGCCTGATCCGACAGGCGCAGGGCGGCAAAGGCACGCCGCACGACGTCCGGATCATAGGGATCAATCTGCAGGGCCTCGCCCAGTGTCACGCGGACTGCTCGCCGGTCTGCCACTTCCGTTTCAGCCGACCGGAAGGCCTCCATCATGATACGGCGCACCATCATGCGATCCCCATGACTGGCCTCGCCCAATATGGGTGGCCGCTGCGATGACATGCCTTCCGGCCCGAAACGATGATGCGGCGAGCGCAGGATCCAGCCGATCACAAGGCCCATCAGAAGCAGGTTCGCCATGATTGACAGTGTCAGCCAGAACGGAATCCGGCGCTTTGGGGTCGGATCACTCATTGAGCGGTCTCCTGAGAATAGTTGATCACGTCAAATCCGAGCGCGGCATAGACGAGCGTGTCGACAGCATCTTCGGTCGCAGCAGTCGTTCCCGACTGGGCTGTTCCCAATCCGATCGCAAGCCCGATGGCGAGCGATGCAAAGGCACCGACCGTCGGCCAGTGCGGAATGGCGGCAAGCCAGCTGCGCCGTTGCGGACGGGCTTTGGGCGCCGTGTCCATCAAGGCCGCTGTGAGCGCCGGAGACGGCGTCACGGCAGGTAGGCCGCCCAGCAACATGTCCATGTCTCTGGCAGCCTGAAGTTCATCTGCAAACCGATCCGGCGCTTCAGCCAACAGGGACTTGGCTGCAGCGCGTTCGGTTTCCGGAAAGGCGTTCGCATCCGCGCCCCAGGCTTCGATCAGCGCAATCAGCCGTGCATCGGTCATTGTGTTCGTCATGCCTCGCTCCTTTCCATCAATACCGTACGCAGCGTTCGCCGCGCGCGTGCGAGAAGGCTTTCGAGCGCCTCCACGCTGATCTCCATAATCTCCGCTGCATCGGCCTGAGAATGGTCCTGAAGCGCGCACAGCGTCAAGGCAGCGGCCTGGCGCTCAGGAAGCGCAGCGATGGCGCCCTCGACGGCGCCCACACGTTCCGACTGGTCCAGTGCATCGTCCGGGCGCAGCGCCATGTCGACCTGTTCCGGCAACTCCGCCATGGTCGATTCCCGGCGCTTGCGCAGCCGGTCATAACAAAGGTTCAGCACGACGCGGTGCAGCCAGGTCGAGAATTTCGCCCGTGGCTCCCAGGTCGGCAAGGCCTTCCAGGCGCGTATGAATGTTTCCTGTGTCACATCCTCGGCCTCTGCCCGGTCCGCCAGTATGCGGGTTGCAAGTGCCAGCACACCGGGGCTGTACCGATTGACCAGCGCCGACACGGCCTGCCGTTCCCCAGCTGCCGCGCGCGTGATCTGATCAAGGTCGGATGAGAATGCCACGTGGTAGTGTCTAGCGTGCGATCTGTCGAAGGGGAAATGCCTTCACCACAAGCCGCGGGCAGGAACCGGGTCGCAGGGCGAGCCGAACGCAGTCGACGGTGCGAAGGGAGGGGAATAATTCGCATGTCATGCATCTGGCCCGCCCGGCATTCCGGGCCGCCTGTCCTATTCCCCGTCTGGCGCGTCTGATGCACGCTTGTCACCATGTCGGCCCCACTTGCCGCGATGATCTTTCATCGCAGCGCGAGCGGCTTCACGCTCTTCATCGCTGACCGTGCCGTCACCGTCGGTGTCAAAGCGTTCCATTCCGCGCATCGGGCGAGCGGCGAACTCTGCCGCGCTCACCGTGCCATTGGCGTCCGTGTCGAGCTTCTCGAACATGCGGACTTGATGCTCGGCCTTGCGTTGCGCTTCCATCGCGTCTTGATGCAAGGTCATTTCATCCAGCGTAAAGGCGCCGTCCTGGTTGGCGTCAGCGGCCTTGAACATCGTGGTGCGGAACGCCTGCACCTCTTCCTTCGAGATGTCGCCATCACCGTTGGTATCGACCGCTTTCATATGTTCGCTGTCGGGTCCGCCATCTCGGCCGTGCCCGCGCTCAGCTTGCGCTGCAAAGGGCACCGCAATGACAAGCGCCGAAGCAGCGACCAGTGTAGCAAGAGTGGTACGTTTCATGAGGAAATTCTCCGTTATCGTGATTAACCCATCACGCATTCAACGGCGCATTGTCCTCAATCCGTCGCTGGCAGCTGCAGTTTTTCCGCAGCAATGGCATGCACCTTTGCTTTCAGTGCAGCGAGATGGCGCTCCAGCGCGGTGAAATCTTCGGCGCCGACAGCGCGGCACAAGCGGTTCTTCAAACCATCCGGTATGTCGTCTGCGGTTATTTCACTGCCGACTGCAAGACGCTGAACCTGCTGCAGCGCCTGTAGGTAAGCCAGGGACTCCTGCAGCACGGCATAGGGGGCTGCAGGCTGGTAACCACTGGCTGCGATGCGGTCCAGCGCCTCACTCACGTTCGGCCAAATGCAGTCCGGCTTGCCCATCAGCAGCATGTCCTGCTGCACGATGAATTCGATGTCGATCAGCCCGCCTTTTTCAGTTTTCAGGTCCCACAGGCCCTTGCCGGGCTTTTCGCGGTAGAGTCGCTGGCGCATCTGCGAGACATCCTGCGCGATCTGGCCCGCATCCTTGCTCGCACGAGCGGCAATGGCCGCCTTGGCGCTCGATAGCACTTTGGCGCCGAGACCAGTATCTCCAGAAACGAACCGCAGGCGCGTCAGCGCCATGTGTTCCCAGGTCCAGGCTTCGTCATTCTGGTAGCTCTTGAACGCTGTCAGGCTGACGGCCACCGGTCCGCCGCGCCCGGAAGGCCGCAGGCGCATGTCTACTTCATACAACGCGCCTTCCGCCGTCGGCGCCGTCAGCGCCGTAATTAGGCGCTGTGTGACCCGGGTAAACCAGCTCTGCGAATCCAGTGACGGCGCCTCATAGACCACGATGATATCCAGATCGGATCCGGCCGTCAGTTCCGAACCGCCGAGCTTGCCCATTGCGAAGACGCCCCAAACGCCCGGCGCTCGGCCATACCGCCGCACCGTCTCCGCCTCGGCAACCTCAGCCATCTGACGGATTGTGTCGTCGGCCAGTCGCGACCAGTGCGCTGCCGCACCGGAGGCATTGATCAGGCCGTGCAGCAGGTTGTGTCCGATCAGGAAGCTCTGCTCGCGATGGTAGCGGCGCCATTCGTCCAGCGCGGCGTCGAAACTTGTGCTGGCCGTAATCTTCGGCGGTTCGGGTGCCTGTCCGCTGACCAGCGCTTCCAGGAGGTCAGGACGGCGCGACAGGATTTCGGCGAGCCGCGGCGCCAGGGCCAGTGTCGCCACCAGGTCATCAAGCAGCGCCGGTTTGGCCAGCAGCATGGATAATGTCTGCACGCCGGACGACAGCCCGCTGAAAAAGCGCGAGAACCACCGGAACGCTTCATCCGGCTCGCCCGTCGCGCCCATAGCTTCCAGCATACGCGGCAGGATCGCCGTCAACAGTTCCCGTCCTCGCACGGTACGGGTCGCGGGCACGTTCCCACGGTGCCAGTTTCGAATCGTCGCAATAGCGGCACTCGGGTCACCAAATCCTAGCCCCAGCAGAGTGCGGACTGTTTCAGGGTCGTCATCCACGCCCGTGAAGACGAGGTTGCCGATACGGCTTGGCTCGTCCTGCTGTTCGTCCCGGGCGAACAACGCATCATAGGCCGCCTGCACCACTCGCCGCGTTTCGAGTAGGTCGCGATCGAAGTCAGCAAGGGATTCATAGCCGCACAGCGCCGCGACACCTTCGCGCTCCTCGGCATCTGCCGGAATCGTGTGGCTCTGTTCGTCATGGCGCATCTGGATCCGATGCTCGACATCACGAAGCAATTTGTAGGCTGTTGTCAGGTCCGTCGCCGTGCCGTCCGTGACGATGCCCGCGTCGCGCAGGGCCAGCATCGCGCCGAGCGTTGTATTGTCTCTCAGTTCCGGATGGCGACCGCCCATGATCAGCTGCTGGGTCTGCACGAAGAACTCGATCTCGCGAATACCACCCGGGCCCAGCTTGATGTCGGGGGCCGGGTTTTCGAATCCATGCGCGCCGATCTTGGTATTGATCATCCGCTTGATCGCCTGGATGTCGTCAATCGCCCAATAGTCGAGATTGCGGCGCCAGACATAGGACCCCATCCGGTCGATGAATCGCGCGGCAGCCTGCATGTCGCCGGCCGCCGCGCGCGCCTTGATCCAGACCATTCGCTCCCAGTTCTGGCCGACACTCTCATAGTACATTTCCGCCATCGCGGTTGAAACGGCGAGCGGCGTCGATGACGGGTCGGGCCTGAGGCGCAGGTCCGTTCGGAATACATACCCATCCGCCGTGACTTCATCGAGCAGCCGGACAACATCCTTCAACACCCGCTGCGCCATCTCGCCGGGTGATCGCTCGCCGCCTTCAAACCCGTCTGGTTCATAGAAGGCGACAATGTCGATATCGCTGGAATAGTTCAGCTCGAACGCGCCCATCTTGCCGAGTGCAACAATGAACAACCCCTTGTCCGAAAAGCCCCGGCCTGCGAGCGACACACGCAGCGCCGCCTGAACCGACGCCATCGCGAACGCGGTCAGCGCCGTCGTCACTTGCATCACGCTGCGTTTGCCGGACAGGTCGTCGGCGGCCAGCGCGAGGTGAACGGCGGCCTTTGCCTTGCGCAGCACGGTCATCGCCTCGTCTATCGGCGTCTCACCCGGTAGGTCCGTCACGGACGCAAGCGCCGACTCGAACGAGCGTGCTTCGGTCCGCTCCGACAGGCGTCTCAGGTAGGGCGCGTGATTGATCGCCACAGCGAGGGCTGCGTCAGGCGTCGAGGCAAGGGGACGTATCTCGAGCATGGTCCGTCAAGCCCGCGGGAGACGCAGGATCGCCTTCAGGCCGGGCTGGCCTGGCGGCCCACCTGCATCCTGAAGGATCAGTTCGCCGCCATGCATGTCTGCGACCGAGTCCACGAGCGACAGGCCAAGGCCCGATCCGGGTTGCGTGCGCGCCGAATCCAGCCGCTGGAACCGCTGCACGACCGTCTTGCGCGCATCCGGCGGCACACCGGGTCCGGAATCGACCACTGTCAGGTCAATCGTCCCGTCCGGCCCGCGCGCGGCCGTGAAGGAAATCGCCCCGCGCGCTGGCGTGTATTTCACCGCATTGTCGAGCATGTTCGACAGGGCCTGTCCGATCAGGTCGCGGTCGCCGAGAATCATCAGGTGCCGGGCGATCTGGCTTTTGAACGTCAGCTCCGCCTCTTCGCAGGCCGGGTCGAACAGTTCGGCGAGTTCCTCGGCCAGTTCGCTGACATCCATACGCACTCGCTCGCCCTCGGCGCCGGCTTCCAGCCGCGCAAGGCGCAGGATCGCGTTGAAAGTCGCCAGCACGCGGTCGACCTCTTCGACTGTTTCGCTCAACGTTGCGCTGGCAGCTTCCTGCGACAGAGGTTGGGATAGCGCGATCTCGAGCCGGTTACGCAGGCGAGACAGGGGAGAGCGAAGGTCATGCGCGATGGCATTGCCGGTATGCCGCGTCGCATCGACCAGCTTCTCGATCTGGTCGAGCATGGCATTGATACGCTGGCCCAGCCGGTCGAACTCATCGCCAGACCCGCGCACGGGCACGCGCCGTCCGAGCTCGCCGCCCATCACAGCTTCGGCCGTCCGCGCTAGTTCGTCCGCGCGACTCGCCGCACCCCGGGAGATCAGGACGCCGCCCAACAGCGACAGGATCAGCCCGATCGGCGCCGCAATGAAGATGGCGCGCTGGATGCGCACCACGATCGCCGTCTGCTGCGCCGTATCGAAGGCCACGAGCAGCGCCCCGCCATTGTCTCTCAGGCGCACGAACTTGCCCGCCGCAGACCGCACGATCATCGATCCGTCGGGTTCGGGCTGGTCAAAGTCGAAATAGACCGTCTTCGAATCAACTTCCGGCGGTGCCACCGGCATCCGCTGGAAGTGACCGGCAATTTTCCGGCCCGAGGAATCCTCGAGATAGTAGAAATAGGTCGAACCGGTGCGCGTCATGCGCTCCAGCACCGACTGGCTCAGCCGCTCCATACCGCCCGTATAATAGGCGTTGCCAAGTTGCTCGAACTCAAGGTCGAGCCGTCGGTCGGATTCGTTGCGGATATAATAGACGGTCGAATAGTAGAGATAGACCAGCAAAGCCGCCGAAAACGCCGCAAACATGGCGCTGTAGAGCAGCGCCAGTTTGAACGTCGTCGTTCTCAGGAAGGTCGGCAGGCCGAGTTTCATGACTCGCCTCGTGCCAGTCCGCACGCGGGCCGTCTAGCCCTGCAGACGATACCCGGCACCGCGCACCGTATGCAGCAAGGGTTCTTCGAACTCCTTGTCGATCTTTGCCCGCAGGCGCGAGATATGCACATCGATGACATTGGTCTGGGGGTCGAAATTATAGTCCCAGACTTTTTCGAGCAGCATGGTGCGGGTCACGACCTGTCCGGCATGGCGCATGAGGTATTCCAGCAGGCGGAATTCGCGCGGCTGAAGGTCGATCTTCTTGCCGGCCCGCGTCACCTTGCGGGTCAGCAGGTTCATCTCGAGGTCGCCTGCCTTGAGTGATGTGACCTGCGGCTCGCCAACCTGGCGGCGGCCAAGGGCTTCGACGCGCGCTGCCAGCTCCGAGGGTGCGAAGGGCTTGGACAGGTAGTCGTCTGCCCCTGCCTTCAGGCCCTGGACCCGGTTCTGAACATCGCCCAGCGCCGAAAGGAAGAGCGCAGGCGTCTTGCCGCCCGCTTCCCGGTATTCCTTGAGCAAGGTCAGGCCGTCCTTGGCAGGCAGCATGCGGTCGACCACGAGCGCATCGAAATCAGCCGAGCGGGCCAGTTCCAGTCCGCGTTCGCCATCAATCGCTTTGTCAACGCTGTGGCCTGCCTCAACGAGAACTTTCTCGATGAAACTTGCCATTTCGGCATCATCTTCGATCACGAGAACGCGCATAGTGTCTCCCACCACTGTATCTTCCACCAAGGTATCAGGCATCATTCTATCCTATCCTTTTGTCGAAAGGTCGAGGGTGCGGTAATTGGTAATCTGACCAATCCGCACGGCGACGAGCACTTTGCTGCGGCCGGTCTTCCTGGCGTCGGCCACGGCTTTCTGGAAAGCGTCAACCGAGACGGCTGGCTGGCTATTGGCTTCCAGGATCACCATGCCGACCTGCAGGCCCGCATCCTCGAACACACCTTTGCGGGCAACGTCGACGATCATCAGGCCGGGCTCACCGGGTTTCAGGCCAAGCTTGGTGCGGGTTTCGTCGTCCATCGGCTTGAAGGTCACACCATAGTCGTCGAGGACAGTGCCCTTTTCTTCGGCTTTCGGCGCGTTCGAGTCGGATGCCGGCCGGATGTTTGCCGTCAGGTCGTCCGGGCGTTCGCCCACGGTCACGCTGACCGTCTGGCGCTTGCCGCCGCGCAGCACTTCGAACTTGTTCGATGTGTTCGCGATCAGCTTGCCGACGAGGCGGGTCGTCGTCGTTGCATCCGCGACTTTCTGGCTGTTCACCGAGAGGATGATATCGCCACGCTCAAGTCCGCCCTTTTCGGCCGGGCTGCCATTGGTGACATCGGCGATGATCGCGCCTTCATTGTCCTTCAGGCCCTGAGCCTCAGCCATGTCTGCGGTCAGGTCCTGGATCGCGACGCCCAGCCAGCCACGTGACACGCGACCGTCTTTGATGATCGCCTGCGTTACTTCGTTTGCCAGTTCAGCCGGAATCGCAAAGCCGATACCGACCGATCCACCCGTAGGCGAGAAGATCGCCGTATTCACGCCGACCACGTTGCCGTTGAGGTCAAACGACGGACCGCCCGAGTTGCCGCGGTTGATCGAGGCATCAATCTGGAGAAAGTCTGTGTAGGGACCAGCGCCGATGTCACGACCGTCAGCCGACAGGATACCTGCCGTTGCCGTGCCGCCCAGGCCAAACGGGTTACCGAGTGCAACCACCCAGTCGCCCTTGCGCAGGTCACGCGAGTCGCCAAAGCGGACATAGGGATACGCGCCCTTTTCCTTTATGCGCAGGACAGCGAGGTCGGTCTGCGGGTCGGTGCCGACAAGTTCGGCGTCCAGTTCGCGGCCATCCTTCAAGGTGACCTTGATCACGGTCGCGTTTTCCACAACGTGATTATTGGTCACGACGTAGCCATCCTTGGAAATCAGGAAGCCCGACCCGAGCGAACGCGCTTCCTGGGTCTCGGGCTCCGGATTGTCTTCTTCCTGTTGCTTGCGGTTCTGCAGGAACTCGTCGAAACCCGGCATGCCGCGGAACTGTTCGAAGAACTGCTCCATATCGGCCAGCTTGCCTACTTCGCGCTCGCTGATGACATTGACGCTAACCACGGCTGGCTCAACCCGCTCGATCAGGTCGGCGAAACTGAGCGGTGCACCCTGGGGCGCCTCAATGGCAATCGGCTGCGCGCCCGCTTCCGGGCTGAAGATTTTCGGCGACAGCACCAGCGTGCCCACGGCCGCTGCGCCGAAGACAGCCGCCACGAGGGCTTGTCTCGAAATGCCAAATTTCTTCATTAGTCTCTCCAAGTCACTGAAATTACGTCGGTTAGCCGATCATAGCCTAGATAAACATGTCACAGGCAATGTGGTCATTAAATGTCAGTTAGGTAGATTTGATCGGGGTTTCCACTGTTCGCACGTGCCCGCCCGCCTCAAGCGTCTGATGAACCGGGCATTTATCCGCAATTTCCATCATCCGGGCGCGCTGGTCAGCGTCCAGGTCTCCCTCGATTGTGATTGCGCGATCGAACACGTCGATCTTCCGGCCTTCCTCGCAATGCACGCAATCATCGACATAGTCCTTGTTATGCCTGATCGAGACGGACACACGTTCCAGCGCCCACCCTTTCCGCTCGGCATACATGCGCAGCGTCATCGAGGTGCAGGCGCCGAGCCCGGCTGCGACGTATTCATACGGGTCCGGCCCGCGCCCGCCGCCGCCGACATCGATCGGCTCGTCGGCGATTGAGACATGATCGCCGATCATGACGACATTCTCATATTTGCCGCGCCCGGTCTCCCTGACCACCACATCACGCGTTCCGCCGGTTTCCTGCACTGGCATGGCCGCACCGGCATCGAAAACATAGGTCTCTGCCCACACGGCGATCAGTTTCCCGGCCCGTTGGGCATCGCCCGGCGATGTCAGTAAATGATCCGCCTTGTCGAGACTGATGAAGGATTTCGGATGTCGCGCGGCCACGAAGAGGGCGGTCGCATGCTCGATACCCACCGTCTCGTCCAGCGGCGCGTGCATGAACAGCAGCGGGCGCCTCAGGCCGGACACCGCCTCGGTTACCTTGGCCCCGCGCACATCTTCCAGGAATTGCCGCTTCAGCACGAAAGGCCGCCCGGCCAGCTGCACCTCTGCTTCGCCTTCATCTTCGATTTGCTCGACATGCGTACGGATCGCCTTGATCACGTGCGCGGCATCCGATGGCGCGCCAATCGTGACGACTGCCTTCGCATGCGGAATGTCATGCGCCGCCACGATCACCGCCGCCCCGCCCAGAGAATGCCCGATCAGCAATTGCGGTCCGTCATGCGCCTCTTCCAGCCATTCGGCCGCCGCCACAAGGTCCTGCACATTGGTGGTGAAGTTGGTATTCGAAAAATCGCCTTCCGAATTGCCGAGCCCGGTAAAATCAAACCGCAGCACACCGATTCCCTGTTCGACGAGCGCCGCCGTGATCTCCCGCGCGGCATAAATATCCTTCGAGCAGGAAAAGCAGTGAGCGAACAGCGCCCAGGCGTGTGGTTGGAAGACAGGTATATCCAGCCGCGCCGCCAGCAAGCCGCCATCGTGGCCAGGAAATTCTATGCGGTTTGATTGGCCCATGTCAGCTCCCTGAATTTGTCCAGCCACAGAACTGGCGGAGACAAGCCCGTGGCGCAAGGCCGGGTCTATCGCATTCGCGCGACAGAAAAGGTGAACAGGCTTGACTTGCCCGGCTTGCATGACGTTCGTGGCGACCAGACCCAATCGCGGGAACCGTTCGAAATACCATGAAGCCTGCCTACATTTTTCTCGCGATTGGCGTTCCGGCCATGATCGCCAGTGCGTGGCTCCTGGCTGCGCCGGGGACGATTCTGCTCTCGCTCAGCCTCGGCGCCCTGCTCGTTGCCCTGTCAGCCATCGATATCGCCACCCTGCGCCTCCCGGATGCCTTGACCTTCACGGTCCTGGTCTTCGGCGTCATCATGGTTGCGCTGACGCGGCCCGATCTCTGGCCGCACCACCTGCTCGGCGCCGGCATCGGTTACGTCGCACTGGTCGGTCTGGAGCTTGCCTACAAGCGCCTGCGCGGGCGCGACGGGCTGGGCCGGGGCGACGCAAAGCTGCTCGGCGCCATCGGCATGTGGGTCGCCTGGCCAGGCCTGGCTCCTGTCCTCTTGGTTGCGTCCTTATCCGGTCTCCTCGCAGCCGTTGCTGGCGGTGTCTTCGGCAAGCGGTCCCTGTCAGGCGAAACGCCGATGGCTTTTGGTCCATGGATCGCGCTGGGCGGCTGGGTCGTCTGGCTCGCCGCGCCCCATATGGCTTTGGTCCCGCTCGGCTAGATCTCGTCCGGAGCGACAGGTTCGGCGCCTGCCTTGCGTCGCCGTACCACGCCGAATGCAATCAGCCCGCCGATGACCAGCAGGCCGAACGGCGCGCCCCATAGGATAAAGCCTTCCAGGCCCGTCCCCTTCGGCCGGAACAGCACGAACTCGCCATACCGGCTCTCGAACCAGTCGCGCACTTCGCCATCACTCGCGCCCTCGCCGACCATCAACCGCACACGCGCGCGCATGTCTTCAGCAATCGCTGCGGAGGATTGCGAGATCGGCTCATTTTCACAGGCCACACAGCGCAGTTCCCGCATAAGCGCCTGCGCCCGCGCCTCCTCGGTCGGGTCGTCAAGGACCTGGCCCATTGAAGTCAGGGCAAACCCGAACACGGCCAGGCTCAGAAACAAGGCCCTGATGACCATCAGGCGGTCCTTCTGCGTCTCGTCGGCACCAGACTGAAGAAGGCGCCCAATGCCATCAGCGCGACACCTAGATACACGAAATCGATCAGCGGATTGAAATAGACCCGGAACACCCAGCGCGTCTCGCCGTCCACGTCGCGCCGGTCACCCAACGCTATATAAAGGTCGCCCGCGGCGGTCTTGTGAATCGCGGTTTCGGTCGTCGGCATCCTTGAGGCCGGATAGTAGCGCTTGGTCGGTGCCATTTCGGCTTTGATGCTGCCCTTGCGCGCCGTCAGTACGGCCTTGTCGGCATACCAGTTCGGGCCTTCAATTGCGTGCACGTCGTTGAGCGTGATGTTCCAGCCCGCCACGGTGCCCGAGCCGCCTGCCGGCAATGCCAGGGTCGCCTCATAGCGCTGCGTCGTCTCCACCACTGCGCCCATGATGAACACACCCAGCCCGACATGCGCCAGTGTCATGCCCCACACCCTGAGGGGAAGCCGGAACACGCGGGCCAGCGTCACCGCCCGGCGCCTCACTTCCCAGAGCGCCCCAAAAATCAGCCAGAGCGCCAGGGCGAGCCCGAACGCCGCGCCCAGCGGAATGTCCCAAACGCTGACACCCAACAGCAGGAACACAGCGACCAGTCCGACACCGCCCGCCGCCCATTTCCACACGCCCGACAGGTCCGCCTTGCCCCAGGTCCAGGCCTGCACCACCGGCAGGACCGCCAGCAGCACGGCCAGCATCGGCACGAAGGTCAGCCGGAAATAGGGTTCGCCGACCGAGATCGTCCGGCCCGTCGCTTCCGCGATCAGCGGGAACAGCGTGCCAAGCAGCACCGTCAGCGCGGCCACAACGAGCACCACATTGTTCGTCGCCAGCGCGCCTTCACGGCTCAGCATCTGCCACGGCTTGCCGCCTTCGAGTTTGGGTGCCCGGAGGGCGAACAGGCCAAGCGCAAGGCCGCCATAGACCACCAGTCCACCCAGCAACAGCATCCCGCGTTTCGGGTCCACCGCAAAAGCGTGCACTGAGGTCAGCACGCCGGAGCGTACGAGGAACGCGCCCATGATCGAGAACAGGAAGGCCAGCACCGCCAGTAGCGCCGTCCACGCAGCAAAGCTGCCACGCTTCTCGGTCACCACGACCGAGTGCAGCAGCGCCGCCCCGATCAGCCAGGGCATCAGCGAGGCATTCTCCACCGGATCCCAGAACCACCAGCCGCCCCAGCCGAGTTCGTAATAGGCCCAGTAGCTGCCAAGCGCGATCCCGATCGTGAGTGGGATAAAGGCCGCCAGCGCCCAGCGCCGCGCCTCCTTCGCCCACACCCGGTCGATCCGCCCATCGATCAGGCCCGCTGCCGCCAGCGCGAACACGAAGGAAAAGCCGACATAGCCAAGATAGAGCATGGGCGGATGCGAGGCGAGTGCCACGTCCTGCAGAACCGGATTGAGGCCCGCCCCCTGCAACGGCGCAGGGTCGAGCCGCAAATAGGGCGAGGAGGCGAACAGGAGGTAGGACAGCGCCCCCGCCGCAAGCCATCCCTGTACGCCCAGCGCTCTTGCCTCGAACACGTCACGCCCTGTGCGCATCCACAGCGCCCCCGCCGCACCGAAGCCCAGCGTCACCAGGCACCAGAGCGCCATCGAGCCCTCATGGTTTCCCCATACCCCGGCCAGCTTGTAGATCATCGGCTTCAGCGTGTGGGAATTGTTGGCGGCCAGGGCCAGCGAAAAGTCGGACTGCGCAAACGCCACCAACAGTGTCGCGAAGGACAGCGCCATCACTGCAAATGCCACGACCGCAGCGCGTCCCGCCAGCGCCCGTGCGCCTGTCAGGCCCAGCACGCCCTGCGCCAGCGAGGCCGCGAGCGCGAGGAATGCCGCAAGGTGGCCAAATTCGATCATGTCAGCTGGCGCTTGCGGCCGGGCCCGCGCCCAGCGGCTTCAGCTCACGCGGCTGATAATTCTCGTCATGCTTGGCCAGCAACTGGCGCGCCGTGAACTTGCCATCCGCGTCGAACGAACCGATCGCCACGACGCCCTGTCCTTCGCGGAACAGGTCCGGCGCAATGCCGGTAAAGCTCACGGTGATCGTCGCCGGGCTATTGTCGATAACCGTGAACACGATCTCGCTGCCATCGCCCGGATAGGCAAGCGAACCGGGTGCCACCCAGCCGCCGACCTTCACGTCCTTGCCGATCTCCGGAATGCCATTTTCCGCAAGAACTTCAGGTGTGTAGAAAAGGTTAGCATTCTGCCGCAGCGCGACGAAAGCGAGCGTCGCAGCAGCCAGCAACAGCGCGGCAGCAACGGCGAATGTCCAAAGTCGGCGGGTCCGGGCTCTCATGTCGCCAGTGTATACTGGCAACCGCCAGTATTTGACAGTGCGGCAGATGCAGCAGCCCGCTTGGCGCTATTCTGCCGGGAGCACCTCGCTCTCGCCAATCACGTCCAGCATCGCCCCGAAGCGCTCGCGGCGCGGGTCGTCAGGCGGCAATTTGGCGAATACGGCCCGCATCATTTGCGCGGCCTTTTCCTGATCGCCAGCCTGCGCGGCGCCCATGGCCGCCCACATGCCCGCCTGCACCTGTGCATCGTCCAGCTCGTAAGCCCGCGCAAACAGCCGGGCCGCGTCCGGGCCGACCGCGCCGTCGCCCATCTCGACCAGCACCTGTGCCAGTCCGACCAGTGCGGGCACATATGTCGCGTCCCGCCGCAGGGCAGACTGGTAGGCCCGGGCCGCATCGTCCGGGCGATTTTGGCCGCGCAGCAGTTCAGCGATAAAATAATGAGGCTCTGGCGCGGCCGGCTGGTCGACGGCCGTCTGCTCCAGCCGCGCCAGCGTTTCCGCCGCGGTCAGCGTTTCCGGCGCGTTGCGGATCTTTTCCGTGATTTCGTGCTGGCGTTCGGCCATTGGCTGGTCGGCCATGCCGGGCCGCCCGATGGCAAGGTATCCGCCCACGCCAAGCGCCAGGCAAATCGCGACAATGATCATCTGGATACGGGTCATGATTTCGGAAACCTCAACCGCGCGCGCAGGCCGCCCTGTTCGCTTTCATCCAGCTCAAGCCGGCCCTTGTGCAGTTCGGCCAGCTCGGTGACAATCGACAGGCCCAGGCCCGTACCGGGTATCGTCTCGTCCAGCCGCACGCCGCGCTTCAGCGCGCCTTCGCGTTCAACGGGCGACAGGCCCGGCCCGTCATCCTCGACATCGATCACCAGTTCTTGCGGCGCGTCCGAAATCCGCACCAGCACATCCGCCTTCGCCCACTTGCAGGCATTGTCCATCAGGTTGCCGATCATTTCCTCGAAATCCTGTTTCTCGCCGCGAAATACAGCGCCCGTATCGCCCACAATGCTGACATTGATGCCCTTGGCATCGAAAAGCCGGTTCAGCAACCGGGCAAGCGCCTCGATCACCGGCGTCACATCCGTGCGCGCGCCCAGTGTCTCGGCCCGGGCCGCCATCCGCGCTCGCTTCAGGTAGTGCTCCACATTCGCATGCATGGATTCGGTCTGGCGCTGCACGACATCGTCCAACTGTGTCTCGCCCTTTGCCTCGTTGCGCAGTACCGCAATCGGCGTTTTCAGCGCATGCGCAAGATTTCCGACATGCGTCCTGGCCCGCTCGACCACATCGCGATTGTGGCCGATCAGCTTGTTCAGTTCCTCCGTCAGGGGACGAACCTCGATCGGATAGCCTTCCCGCAAGGTCTGCCGCGTGCCCGCACGGATATCCGCGATATCATGTTCAATCCGCTTCAGCGGCTGCAGCGAAAACCGGATGCCGGCCAACATGGCTGCAAACACGCCGCCGAAGAGGGCAATCATCGTGCCCAGGAGCATGCCGCGGAAGCGGGTCGCTGCTGCATCATTCGGCGTCCGGTCGGCTGCGGCAACAAGCACCAGCGGCGTGTCCCGGTTCTCGAGGATGATCGCCTTGGCTGCCACGCGGACGCGTTGTTCGTCCGGCCCGTCATAGTCGGCAAATTGTGCCATCCCCGATTCAGCAACCGCGCGGCGGATCTGCTCAGGTGTCACGGGCACCGGCTCGTCCCACAGGCTTTTGGAACGCAAATCCCCCTGGATGGCAAGGTCGGGCGTCAGGCCAACCACGGCCCAGTACTGCCCTGAATACTGCGTCTGGAAACGGGCATCGTGCGACAGGAATTCCCGTTCGGCGTCAGTCACCCGGCCATCTTCGAGGAAGGCGCCCTCCTGGGTCATCTCGCGCGTCAGGGTAACCAATGTCTGTTCGAGGTCTTCTTCCAGCAGGGACAGGGTCTGCGCGCGGTACAGCGCCGACAGGGCCAGCGCGCCGCCGACCAGGACCACCAGCCCCCAAAGCGCCGCTGCCAGCATCATACGCCGGGCAAGCGAAACGCTCGGCCAGCGATCAATGAAACGCCTAACGGGTTTGCCCGATATATCCATTCAGACGGTCTGGCACGCCAAGTGACTATCCTGCAACGCGCGCCTCGTTCTCGGGAACGATCAGCCGATAGCCAAGACCGCGCTCGGTCTGGATACGTTCAACGCCGATCTTGCGGCGCAAACGCCCGATGAATACTTCGATCGTGTTTGAATCGCGGTCGAAGTCCTGATCATAGATATGCTCGACCAGTTCGGTGCGCGGCACGACCCGGCCCTGATGGTGCATCAGGTAGGAGAGAACGCGATATTCGTGCGCCGTCAGCTTGATCGGCTCGCCATTGACCATGGCCCGCGCCGCGCGTGTGTCGACCATCAGCTTGCCGGCCTCCAGCGTTGCGGCCGAATGCCCTGCGGCCCGGCGCAGCAGCGCCCGCAGGCGCGCCAGCAATTCCTCGGTCACGAATGGCTTGGCCAGGTAATCATCGGCTCCGGCGTCGAAGCCCGCCACTTTCTCGCTCCACTGGTCGCGCGCTGTGAGAATCAGCACGGGGAAGGATTTCCCGTCCGCGCGCCATTTCTTCAGAATGCTTACACCGTCCATCTTGGGCAGGCCAAGGTCCAGGATCACAGCGTCATAGGGTTCGGTATCGCCGAGAAAGTGCCCGTCCTCGCCATCGGCGGCCAGATCGACAGCATAGCCTGACTGCGACAACACGTCGGCCAGCTGCCGGCGCAGGTCTGCATCATCTTCAACGACTAGGATACGCATGGAAATTACCTTCCGTATAACGTGTTAAAACGAATCACGCGCCGCGCCGATCCGTGATTGATCCGGACTGGGCGTCGACGACAAAGCGCATTTTTCGCCCGTCATCTGTCATCCAGTCTATATGATATTCTGCGCCGCCGCCTTGTTTTGAAACAAGGTCTGCGCCGAGCTGGTAGCCGCCATATTCGCGTTTCAGCATCTGGAATATCTTGCTTAACGGCACGGTCTTGCCATCGCGCACGGCGTCGCGCGCCTGTCCCGGCGAAAAGGAATCGCCCCAGCCCTGTGCAATCGCAGGTCCGGCAGACAACAGCACCATAGCTGCAAGGGAGGCAAAAATCCGCTTCATGGGCCCAGCGTATAGGGTCAAAGCCCTGAATGTGAAGTGAACACCTGAAACAGAAGTGTTCATGACTGGCTGCGTCAACCTCTGAATGCTGCCAGATTTTCGATTTGGTAACCTTGAAAAGACTTTGTCGGCTATCACAAACTGAAGCCTTGTCGGAAATGTACAACGTTTTCAATTGTATAGCGAACGAACATGATTTCGTTCACGTGTTGATGGCGACTCTCGTCCTCGGCTTCAGCCGCGCGTGCGCACAGGGCGTATTTGTCCGAAGCCTGGTCGCCCCGTCGCGACGCGGACAGTTCATCTGGATGATCGCAGCCGGCACGGTTATGGGCATTGGTACCTGGCGACACATTTCATTGCCCTTCTGGGATATCGCCCGGGTTTCGCCGTGGAGTTCGACGGCTGGATCACGATCCTGTCGCCCCCCATAACGATTGCAGGATTCATTGCGACGGCGGCCCTGCTGATGCACGGACAGACCGCATCGACGCCGGCAATGACTGTGGCGCGCCGACTGGGATGCGCCGTTTTCGTGACAGCTTCGGTTGCCGCCATGCATTTCTTTGGCAAGAGCGCCCTGAAGGCTTCGGCGATTATCGAGTATGATCGCGTGACCAATCTTGCTGCATTCGGCATCGGCTTTATCAGCTTCTCGGTCGCCTATTTTGCCAGATTGCTCCGGTCCCCGCGACTTACCAGTGGCATCGCCCGGCCACAGCCCTTGGCGATCGATCGCAGTTGGAGCGCCAGGCCGTTAGGCGTCTCTGCCTCGGACGCAGCCTGACACGGGGACCGGCGTTATCTTCCTTCGGCCCACTTCTTCAGACCGGGATCATTCGGATCATCCAGCATGATCTTGAGCCGCGTATAAAGGTTTCCCGGCGTACTCGCCTGCACGCCCTTGCCGCGCAGGCGCAGCTGGGCGTCAGAGTTTGAGCCAGCCGGGACTTTCAGCGTCACAGGGCCCGAGGGCGTCCTGACCTCGACGCTGCCGCCCATCACCGCTGTCTTCAGGCTGATCGGAACGGTCATGCGCAGGTCCTTGCCGTCCCGCTCCCAGATACTGCTGGGCCGCACTTCCACTTCCAGCAGCGCATCGCCGGGGGCTCCACCGTTAGGCGAAGGCTGGCCCTGGCTCTTGAGGCGCAGCGTCTGGCCCGTATCGATTCCGGCCGGGATATTGACGTCCAGCGCTGTGCCGTCTGCCATGGTCATGCGGCGGCGCGCGCCCGTGATCGCATCCTCGAACGAAATTTCGACCCGGTATCGTATGTCGCGCCCCTTTTGCGGGCCCGGGTTGCGCCGCCGCCCGCCGCCCCCGAACATGCCACCCAGGATGTCTTCGAACGGATCGCCCTGCGCGCCGTCGAACGGGCGGCCGCCCCGCGATTCCCAACGATGGGTGCCACCTCCGCCTGGAAAGCCGCCTGGTCCACCGCCCGGAAATCCAGCCGGGTTGCCGTCGCCATCGATTTCGCCCCGGTCGAACTTGCCCTTCTTCTCCTTGTCGCCAAGGATGTCCCAGGCCTGCGACACGCGCTTGAACTCTTCCATCTTCTTGGAATCGTCGGGGTGCAGGTCAGGGTGCAGGGCTTTTGCCTTGTTGCGATAAGCTTTTTTGATCTCGCCCTCACTCGCGGTGCGGGGAACGCCAAGCACGGTGTAGGGGTCAAGGGCCAAGGGCGGGTCTTCCTTATCTTTATGAAAAATCAGTTCCGCAGAGAGTTAGGGTGTTCCGGGCCCGATTGAAACCCATGGCCCGGTGCGACCATCAGCACCAATCTCGGCCACCCGCGCGGCAGTTGCGCCGCCGGGAAGCGTCGCCTCCGGCACGCCCACATCAAACCGGCCTTCAAACCCGCTCCCTTCATCCACCTCCACCGCGAATCGCCCGTCGTTCGCCGCCTCGAGAAACGTCCAGCTCCCGGCCACCTCTGCACCGCGCCGTGTCCACTGCAACTGGTCGCCTGACCGCCGCAAGTGCGCCACACTCAAGGGTAGGCCTGCCATATTTTCAAAGGCCAAAGTGGCTGCGACCTCACCCCCAGCCGTGCGCCAGTCCACGGCCAGTTCAACTTCGCCCGAACTGATCGACGCGCAAACCACAGCCTCGTCCAGCAGGACCACCCGCGCCCCAGCCTCCGCCGCCGCGCTCACGCTGCCCCGTTGGCCGCGCAACAGGCCTCTTAGCAACCATGTATCCACATCCACCAGTTCGGCACTGGCAAACTGGATCAGTTCCCACCCCGCATCTGTCTCCAGCAGCGCTGCATTGCCGCCGCCCAGCACAAGCGCTTCCGGCAGGCTCGCAAACGCGTCGCCGGGTGAATATACGCGCAGCACAATCGCCCTGTCCCACCGCCCGACCGGCCCGGCGCCAGCCGCCTCGACCAGTCGTCCGATCACGGCAGGCTGCGCCAGAACGGCCCGCTCGCGTATCACATCTGCCGCGAGGCCCGCCAGCACACCCACCTCGCCGGGCCATGGGTCTGCCCATGCCGCCACCAGCGGACCAGAAGCGCCTGCCGCTCCCGGCAGGCGCGGCCCGTCAATCACGACAAGATCCACCTCGCCAAATTCGGGCACAGGCGGCGCCAATGGTCCCGGCGCCAGCCCCCGCAACTGCGCCAGAGCTTCCACATCCGCCACCATGCGGACATAGCGATAGGCCACCGCATTGCGCAGATAGCCGTCCTGCATCAGCGCCGCCGCGTCGCGCCTGCCCCAGGCCGGTGCCCCCAGTTGTGGTTGTGACAGCGCAACCAGCGGCAAAGCGGCCTTCGATTCTCGTCGTGTCCGTGCAAAGGGCCAGCTCATGTTCATGTCGCGCCTCGCTTCCATGGGAACGTCGTCCGATGTCGCGAATTTAACCCGGCCGGGCCTGCGGTCGGAGAAGATGGCCGATTTTTCAAGGAATCCTCGGGTATTACATTGGAAAGCTGATGGAAAACGGCCTCCGGCTCCTGCATTTTTCCACGCGCAGGCAATAGCCATGCGGGGCCAAATCTGCTTTGTGCCGCGATTGTGACAGGGGAAGAGGAGCTAGCAGCATGTCGGCACACGTGATCTCGATCGCGAACTCCAAGGGCGGTGTCGGCAAGACAACCACCTGCGTCAGCCTCGCCGAAGCCTTTGCGGCGTCCGGTCGCCGCACGCTCGTCGTCGATCTCGACACCCAGGCCAACGCGTCCCTGCTCGTCTATGGCCATGAGGGCGACGAACACCTGTTCCAGGCGATCAACGAATACGCGACGATTTCCGACTGGCTGCTCGAGAATTTCTTTGCCGGCGAACAGAAGCGCCTGTCCGAATTCGTCGTCACCAATGCCAGCGACGTGACACACAATGGCAAGTTGCTGCCGCTCGACCTGATCCCGTCCTCGCCCCGCCTGCGCAAGACCGAGCGCGAGCTGATCTACGAACTCACCGCCAAGAAATATTCGATGGAAGCCCTGCAGGGCCAGGTCGGCCGCCGCCTGCGCGACGATTTCAACCTACTGAAAACTGACTATGACGTTATCATTTGCGATTGCCCGCCCGGCATATCGGTGATGACCGAAAGCGTGCTCGCCGCCAGCCACCTGATCATCGTCCCCACGATCCCGGACTTCATGTCCACGCTGGGCCTCGACCTGTTCACTGGCGACATCATGCAGAATCTGCGAGACAGGGATATCGAAAGCCTGCCCGTCGTGCTGGCCACGCGATACGACGACACGCCACACCAGAAAGTGGTCCTCCGGGCCATGCGCGAAGCGGCGAATTCCAAGGAAGCCGAATTCGAAATGTTCAGTACCGTCATCCCGCTCAAGACCGGTTTTGCCTCCAACCCGATCGAGCTCGGCCCGGACCCGACCATCGCCGCCAAATGGCCCGGCGAAGCGCTCGGCATCATCGACAAGCTTCTCAAGGAAGTTCAGGAGCGGCTGAAATGAGCGGACTGACGGCGACCGGGGGGACCGCCGCACTGGCCGCCCTGCTCGACAATCGCGACCGTTTCGGCAAGCTGCTCGACAAGGACTTTGCCGCCGCCACCGGCCTGCTCGTTCGCAAGCTCATGAATGCGGGCGGCCAGACATGCGATGACATGGTTGCCCTGCGCGATGCGGTCGGCACCGAAATATTCGAGACCGAACTCAAGAAACTCTCCGCCCACCAGGCCCGCCTGCTCGCTCGCCGCCTCGACAAGGCGGTCGACGATTTCGAAGTCTCCACCGCTGGCGCCGCCGTCGCCCATATCCGTAAGGTCATGGCCGGCGAGCCGACCGTCACCGAAGCCGCCCCTGCGAGCGACACGCCAGGCGACACACCGCCGACCGATGACGACACCCCGAAGAACCGCTATTTCGGCCGCAAGTCCTTCCGCGCTGGCAACTAGAGCGCCCTTATCCGCGGCCCCTCGTCACGTTCCAGCATCAGCGCCCACACCGCCCATGAACAGCCATGTCCGCCATGGGCCCGGCGGCTGGACCTGCATATCCAGCGCGGCGAACAGGAGCAGATTTCGTTTCGGGTGGGCCTTCATCTCCGCATCGAGATAGTGCAGTCCCCGTTTTGCCAGCGCCCTCAGCGCGTAGTCTTGCGGCGTCCAGGCGTCGTTGCTGTTCAACTGCTTCACGGCGCTCCCAAACGTCATCCTCGTCCTGCGCCTCATCAATATCCGTTTCCGTGTCGTCCGACGCCCGCAACGCCGCGTCCGTGTGGCGCAGCTCCGCCGCCAGCCGCAGCATTCGCGGGCGCTCCACCCTGCCACCATTCTCCATTGTCTCGGTCAGCGCGTCGAACTCTCGGCGCGGGCTCAGCCACGCCATCTCGAACGGCGCCTCCGGCCCGTCGAGGCTGTCTGCATGGGTCGCTGCGTTCACCGTTTTCCGGTCCCGCCCCATCCGCCCAGAAATCGCGTCGCCCATATATCCCAGCAACCAGTAGAGGCGGATCTCCCGCGCCTCGCGCCCACTCAGCTGCAATCGTTTTCCCGGTGTAATCATGGAGCGGCGTATACGTCACCCTGCAATACGGTCGGAAAACAGACTCCCTCTCCTTGTTACGAGTCCAGGTTGACCTCCACCAAACCTGACCTTTTCAGGGGGAGGAGTTCCATGCTTGTGCACTAAACTTTTCAGACAGGGCATCCTGCTCCTCCCGCTGAAAGGGTGGCCAGGTGGGGGTCTACGGACCACTCACTGGAAGCCCGTTGCAGACGAGAACACATTCCCCGCACCAAACCGCCCAGAACAAGTACCACCCCTGCCCGAAAGCCAGACCTTTCCCGCCTTATTCGGGGCGCAGCTTCCAATCATTGCAATTCAGCAATGAAAGGAAAACGCCATGCTCGCCGCCGTCAGGATACGTGCCCACGCCCCCCTCTTGTCCCGCTCGGGCCAGTGGCTCGGATCGATCCTGGCGTCATCGGCATTCGCATCCGGCGCGGCCTGGGCTGACCAGGAACCGCGCCTCGTCACCCCGAATGACGCCACAACCGGCGCCCTTCTGCTCAAATCTTCCACGCCCGGGAAATATGTCGAAGCCCCGTCCCTGCTCACCGACGTGCAGATCGACATATCCGGCCCGATCGCCCGCACCCGCGTCACCCAGCGCTTCGAGAACACGACCGACGGCTGGATCGAAGGCGTCTATGTCTTCCCGCTGCCG
>Ga0208903_1000273_pt1 | contig 47483 bp, 34 predicted proteins | sample AntAceMetag02UKJ_FD_184769 | JGI IMG/M metagenome (GOLD analysis project Ga0208903, IMG submission 184769) | Saline lake microbial communities from Ace Lake, Antarctica - Antarctic Ace Lake Metagenome 02UKJ (SPAdes) (version 2) | ecosystem: Environmental > Aquatic > Non-marine Saline and...
GGAGTTGCTTTGACCTAAATTGAGCTCTTATCACGCGTCTACAATATAGGATAAGAACTAGCCCCTTCCCTAGGCAAAGCTCGTAACTAAATTGATGCCTCCAACAACAACTTTGCAGGCGTACGGAAGAACTTTGTAGTTGTGAACACGCTCCATGGTTTTAGAGCATTGAATGATTGGATTAGCTTTTGTGAAACAGCGTCCGCAGCAGAGGGAGATCAACATCCGTCTGTCATGCGTTTAATCACTAAAAATAAAAACCTTCAAAAAAATGTAAGTTTGATTCTTAAAATAAATGAAATTTGAACAATGAAATTTAAAGTAGCGCTCCACGGAATTATACGCGCCTTAAGGAATGAAATTCACATGAAAATTCATGTGGGAGCTGCAATTTTGGTTTGTATTGTAGGGGCTTATTTTAACCTTTCAAAAGGGGAATGGATTGGAGTAACCATTTGCATTGCGACTGTTATTTCAGCTGAAATATTCAATTCAGCAATTGAGGAACTATGCGACACTTTGCACCCTGAACAGAACAAGGGCATCGGCTTGGTGAAAGATATGGCAGCGGGGGCGGTGTTAATTGTTTCAATTGCAGCAGCGGTTGTAGGGCTAATTATTTTCGTTCCTTATTTGATCGAATTAATCCATTAGCTCCATCAGTTTTGACAGCGGGAGCGGGGCTTTAATGTCAAGTATCTCCCCTTTCGTAAACACCCAATAGCTATCAATGACTTGAAGTTCACTTAGGGTAGATAGGTCATGGCTGCTGACAATCACAGTTCGCCCTTCATTTTTCAATAGCTCAATGCCCTTCCATAACTCAAGTTTCGAAGGGTAATCAAGAAAAGCACTGGGCTCATCCATCAGAATGATCTGAGTATTTTGCAGTAGCGCGCGCACAATCATCGTTTTCTGTCGCTCTCCATCACTTATCTGTTCTACTTTCGAGTGCAATACTGCAGTAAGATTGAAACGTTCAACAGCCTTGGTGATTTCTTTTGTTGTGGGCGAAGGGGTGTTCACCGAAGCACCTAATTCCAGAATTTCGAGCACTGTCAAGTCGGTCCATACACTTGTAGAGGTCTGCACAATGCTCAGCACTTTTGCGCGCTGAGCAATACTGAGTGCAGACAAGTTTTCTGAATTGATTTCAATGGCTCCTGTGATCGGACGAAGGAATCCTGCGAGGTTTTGAATCAAAGTGCTTTTTCCAGCGCCATTTCGTCCGGCTAAAATGATGAGCTCGCCCGCTTTTGCAGAGGTTGAGAACGAACTGTGTAAGGGTGTTCCATTGTATCCGGTGGTGATATCTTTGAGTTCGAGCATCAGAATACTTTTCGTCCTTTCATCAAAATGTAAATCACAACGGGGGCGCCAATGAGCGACGTGATTGCATTCAGAGGCAAACTGCTTGTTCCAATTGGAATGCGAATGAGTAAATCACATACCAATCCGGTAATCATACCCGTCAAAACCACAGCGGGCAAAATAACTTTGTGTTTTCCACTTTGCCAGATGCCACGCGCTAGATGAGGAACAGCCAATCCGATGAAGGCTATTGGACCGCAATATGCAGTAATAATTCCAGTCAGGACTCCGGTCACAATGAGGAGTAGAAATCGAAACCGTTTTACATCTAATCCCATAGACAGGGCATAGTCGTTTCCCAAAGAAAAGAGGTCTAGTCTTCTGGTATTGAAGGCGATGAGCAAGATTGAGATAAAGAAAATACTACCGAGTATGAGAACTTCTGAAGACTGAAGGTCAGAGAAAGTTCCCATGCCCCAAAAGACGAAGGAACGCAATGCATCTTTGTTCGCTCCAGCCTGCAAAACGGTCACGCCTGCTGAAACCATGTAGCCTACCATGAGTCCCAATATGAGTAAAGTAACTGCGCTTTTAATTCGGGTTGATGCGAGGAGAATGAGAAGTAAAACCCCCATTGCGCCTGAAAATGCAGCAAAAGGAATCCCGAATTGAGTGCTTACTGCTCCGCCTGTAATTAATACCACCAATGCAACCCCGAAACTAGCTCCAGAAGTAATTCCCAGCACAGAAGGACCAGCGAGTGGATTGTGAAAAAAGCGCTGCATAAGCATCCCGCACATTGCTAAACCTCCACCAGCAAACATGGCGGTAAACGCTCGCGGAATGCGTGATTCTCTGATGATCACATCGTGAATCGGGTTGGTATTCGATCCCCATAGGCTGGCCAGAACATCTTGCATCTCTATAAAGACTGACCCTAGAAAAAGTTCAGACATAAAGAGGATGAAGATGGAAATACCACTAAAAATGAATGTCCAACGCGATTTACTCACGCAGCAAAGGTTGGAAATAATGAGGGATATAGCCGTCAACAGGAGAGAAAAACTCTGGATGGATGAGGTGCATTAGATCAGCAAGAATGTATTGCGGCTCAAGCAAGGCATCACCAAAATAATCTGTGGCGGAAGCATTGCAGTAGAAAACACCGTCGTTTTTAAATGCATTTAGTGCGCTGTACCTGGGGTCTTCCTCTTTGACTTTGGCATAAGTCAATGGACTATCTTCATAAACTACTTTTCCCCAGTAATCAGCTTCGGCCGCCTTCGAAATGAAGACTTCAAAATCCATTTCAATGTTTTCTCCTTCGCGCAGATTTTCATCCCAAGAGGCATCATCAAACAGGTAATGGCCTCCAGCGTCTTTGATAAATTGTGCGATAAAGCTTGAACGCGCAGGGGCATACCACTTGCCATTGCTATGACTTCCTGTGAAAACCTCCGGTGTTACTGCGTTGGTCTTCGTTTCTTTGATCGCAATTAGGGAGTTGTACTCTGCTTCGATTTGATCGAAAATAGCATTGGCCTCTGTCTCTTTCCCGGCTAAAAAACCAAATACTTTGATCCACTCGGCTCTGCCCAGAGGATGCTTTTCAAGGTATTCTGAGAATGGAATAACGGCAATTCCTGCTGCTTCAATCAAACTGTAATCAGTATCCCCGTATGGATAAGTAAGCAATGCAGTTGGGTTTAAGCTGACCAACTTTTCGAAATCGATGTCTTTTTCGCCAGAGATATCTACTATGGAACCCTTGGTGATTTCGGCTTTGATGGACTCATTTTGAATCCACTTAGCATAAGCTGTTCCTTTCACTTTGTCTAAGCCGGCAATCTTTAAAAAGTATGCGAGATGCGCAGTTGAAAGGGTCGCGAAGTCAGGATTAGCTCCTAAGGTAACGGTCTTTCCTAGACTGAATTCATACGCTGTTGAGTCCTTTAGTAGGATGGAATACGAAAGGACAGGTTCTTCGTTGACTAAATCGAAAAATTGAACAAATCGCTCATCGCCAATGGTAGAGAAATGAAACCCTTTTGCATAGCTTGGTTTTGTAACATCAGGATCTGGAAGTAAATAGGTTTCTTCTGGCTGGTCTGTATTACAACCAGCAAGCGATATCATTACAAGAAAAAAAAGGATCGATTTCATTCAGCGTCTTTTTGGATTCTTTGAGTGTTCGTGACTTTTTCAAGCTCTTTGGCTGATTTAGAATAGCCCACTGTTTTCTGCAAAATAATGTTGTTCGGCACCGTTACGCACTCTCCATCCGTTGTGACAATGTGAATGAAAAACATAGAAATATCGTCAACACGTCCAAAAACACTTAATTCTTTGTCCTTAATATCAATGTAATCACCAATTTTTAGCGGATGACTGAAGAAGAGAAGGAGGCCTGAAGATAGGTTGGATAGAATGGACCATTGAGCAAAAAATGCAACGCCAATAACCGTTACGACTGATGTGGCGAAAACGAAGAGGTCTCTCCCTTTTAATCCCCAAATACCGAGCGAGATGATGACTGCTATGGTTAAAAGCAACATATTGATGATCTTCAATGTCATTCGCTTTCGTTGGAAACCAAATTCAAGTCTGCTCATCACCTTGCGAACTGCTTGAGCACTGATCATGCGAACGATGAACAAACCTAGAATCAAGAAAATAGTTTTGATGACTTCAGAACTCAATTGTTCAAGAATCTCCTTCATTTTTTTTTACAAAGGTAGAGAAGAAGGAGATGAATTCGGATTGAAGATTCGAGCGCGTTCGTGTGTTTCGTAACTTTCGATTTCTTAAACGACATCCATGAGCAAGAAATACGCCGAACAAGATCTTGAATTCAATAAAAACGAAGATCACAACAAGACATTACTGTCAAACCTTCGTTACAAACTTGAGCATGCTGAGAAAGGTGGGGGTCAGAAAAAAATCGAAAAAGAACATGCCAAAGGTAAAATGACTGCTAGAGAGCGGGTTGCTTATTTATTGGATGAAGGCAAACCACAAATTGAGATCGGTGCGCTGGCTGCAAATGACATGTATGAGGAGTATGGTGGATGTCCATCTGCAGGTGTTGTGATTGTAATAGGATATGTAAGTGGACGTCAATGCATTGTGGTAGCAAATGACGCTACAGTTAAGGCTGGTGCTTGGTTTCCAATGACCGGAAAGAAGAATTTGAGGGCTCAGGAAATCGCTATGGAAAATAAAATCCCTATTATTTACTTGGTAGATAGTGCGGGTGTATTTCTTCCATTGCAAGATGAAATTTTTCCTGACAAAGAGCACTTCGGACGCATTTTTAGAAACAATGCGGTGATGTCTTCATTAGGGATTCCACAAATTGCGGCTGTTATGGGGTCATGTGTTGCTGGTGGAGCATACCTTCCAATCATGTCTGATGAGTCTTTGATTGTAGATAAAACAGGAACCATCTTTTTGGCAGGTTCTTATCTGGTGAAAGCTGCTATTGGTGAAGACATTGACAATGAGACGCTTGGCGGTGCTACTACTCATTGTGAAATATCTGGTGTAACAGATTACAAGTCAAAAGACGATAAAGATTGCCTGGATACGATCAAAGGATTGGTTGATAAGATGGGGCGAACGACTGAAGATGCCGGATTTAACAGGGCCACACCTGCTATGCCTAAATTGAAGCAAGAAGAACTTTTCGGAATCATGCCTGACTCACGTGGCAAGCCGTATAACACAATGGAGATTATTCATCGTTTGGTTGATCAAAGTGAATTCACTGAATACAAGGCAGGAGTGGGCAAAACGATTATTTGTGGCTATGCCCGCGTTGATGGCTGGAGCGTTGGAATTGTGGCCAATCAGCGTGAATTAGTGAAGTCTAAGAAAGACGGAATGCAATTTGGCGGTGTGATTTACAGTGATAGCGCTGAGAAGGCCGCGCGATTCATCATGAATTGCAATCAAAAGAACATTCCATTGGTCTTTTTGACTGATGTGACTGGATTCATGGTGGGAAGCCGCTCTGAGCATGGAGGAATTATCAAAGACGGTGCTAAGATGGTCAATGCCATGAGTAACAGTGTTGTGCCGAAGTTCTCAATCATCACAGGGAACAGCTATGGAGCAGGGAACTACGCCATGTGTGGAAAAGCCTATGACCCAAGATTGATTGTTGCATGGCCTAGCGCTGAAATTGCCGTGATGGGCGGTTCACAGGCAGCAAAGGTTCTGATGCAAATAGAAGTGGCTTCGCGAAAATCACGTGGAGAGGAACTTACAGAGGAGACGAAGAAAGAGATGTTTGATAAAATCAAGAATCGATATGATGCTCAGACTTCACCTTATTATGCGGCTTCACGCATGTGGGTAGATGCGATTATTAATCCACTTGATACCCGAACATGGATCTCAATGGGGATTGAAGCAGCAAGCAATGCGCCTGCTGAGCGCCCGTACAATGTAGGAGTCATGCAAACCTAATCAGGCTGCTATTCTTCGAAACCAGAAAGCACTTCGTAGATATTCAAGGCAATTGGAAGATTCTCATTGTCTGTGCCTTTGTGTTCTAACAAGTACTCGCGCACATCAATCAATCCTTGCGTGAGGCTGGCTTCATCAACAGGTGCATGAAGGCTTTCCAATAGCGTCAATCCTTCAACTGCACACATGAAATCTCCCTCGAGTGCTTTATTTACGATCAATTCAATTTGGTTGTCTGGCTGAAATCCGCTGTTCCAAATGAATGACATGATGTGGTCATTAATGGAATCAAAATCAGTGCTCTCTAAGGCCTCTACAAGAATATCTTCCCCTTTTGATACCTTCAATGTTTCAAGCAGTTTCTTGATTTCAGAACGGACTTTACTTTCCGCTTCAGCGTCTCTAAAGGCAATGAGCAAAGGTTGAATAAGGGAATGGTTTCCGTTTTTCTCACACTTTTTTACTGCTGCAAGCACAATTGTTTCTTCGCCTGAGAAAAGATCTTTCTTGATTGCTTCTCTCTTCTGTTGGATTAGTGTTTCTTCTGCCATGGTGCAAAGATAATACGTAGGTTCGGCTCTTGGGGAACGAAAGTGAATTTTGATTCGTTTTTTTTGGCCTGGCAATAGAATTTACAATGGCCAAACGCAGCGTGAAACTACTGTTGTCTTTCCAAGATCAATAATCCTTCTTCTTCAGTTACTACTGACCATTCGGGTGATGTTCTGTAGCGCTCTAATGCTTCATTAAAAGCCTCCCATGAAGCCATAGGCCAAGGTCCTTCAGAGGCATGAACTACAATGATATTGGCGTCTAAGACAATTGGGAATTGGTAAACGCGGTCCCGCAAAGTTAAATGGGGAACCAAGGATGAATGTGCTGAAACTGTTACATTATCTGGAAGCGCATTCAGTTTGTCATGAACAAAGGATACATCGAAATTCCGTTTGTAATGGTCCGCTTTGTAAAAGCGAATTTTACTCTTATCGCTAAATTGAATCGTTCGATCCATTAAGCGAATAGTGGTGCCGAAAGTCCCTAGGAGTAAAAGAACAACTAGAACCTTTTGAACGGTAGATTGCCTGATGGATTGAATGGCCGTGAACCCGCCAATAACAACAATGGGAGCAAACTCAACTGAATACTGAAAATGAACACCCCAGAGGGCAATGTTGTCATGGAACATTTTCTGTCCAATCAACGGAATGAGCATGATGAGGTAAAGAGGTTTTCTCAGCAGTAAGTAGCTTCCTGAAAGCAAGAAAAAGGTGTAAAACTCTGCTTTAAAACCATCTGCTTCAACCATGTTGTGCTGATTGGTGAAGAGGATTTTTAAACTGTCAATAGGGTGGAAGAGCAGGTGCTTTACTGCATCTGAAAGGCTCAGGCCAAGGGCGCTAAAATGGAATCCATGGTACTTTCCGTTTGGAGACATTGCAGGCATAAACACTTGAATGACAACCAAGAAATACACAAGACTAAAACCAGCGAGTCCGAAGGCCCAAAATCGTTGCGACTTGTTTTTCCAACTCTGAAGGGAAAGGGCAGTGAAAATAAAGAAGGTCCAAAGCCCCATGTTCTCTTTTCCAATCAAAATGAAAAGTGTCAAAAGAACTACCCATTTGAACTTTTCTTCCTTGAACATTAAGAACAACCACGGAACAGCCATGGCAGCTACAACGTTGCTGTGATAGTCAAATGCGATAGCAGAAAAAAGGCCGAAATAAGCGAAAAAACAAACACTAGCAGGAAGCGCAAACTGAGGATTGATGTACTTTTGAACGTACTTGTAGATTCCAAGACCTCCTGCTAGCAAGGCAACCCATTGCACAATGAGCAGGGTATAGGTTCCGAAGATGAATTTTAAAGGAGAGAAGAGCACCAAGTACAAGTCGAAATGATCAGCGAGCATGTGCTGACTGGGCGCCCAAAACATTTTTGTATCAGGTGCCATTCCACTCATGTAACGCTGCATGGCGTTGGTATACAGCCCCAAATCAAGCGCATAAGTGCGAAAAAGGTAATGGTTCACAAAAGAAATTAAGGCATACAAACTGGCAAACGCCACTAGGGTGATGATGAGTCCTTTTGAATATGTCTTTTGTTGAAACACGAAAAGCGAAGATAAATGAAGCGGTTTAATGGCGCTACCGCATTTTGAAATTAGTTCTCAGCTCTGCAAGGGTCATGCGTAGGGTGTTTGCAGGGTTTTGAGCTCAAAACGCGGGTTCGGTGCTCAGAAAAGTTTTCGCCAGCAAGTGCTTTTTGCATGAATTGAATTACGTCGTCAATTTCCTTCTCAATTGGGAAGATACAACTTCCATGTTTTCCGCCGCAGGCGCTAACAAGTTCAACAGAAGCGTTTAGGCTAGTGTACTTTTCAAAAATAGAATAACTCCCATGAAGCATAAGGGCTCCAACGGTATTGTCTGGGCAGTAATGGTGAGTGGCAGATGCATAAGGGACCAAGTCATCACAAGTTCCGTGGTAGAGCATGATGGGACAAGCATTGCTTTCATTGATCCAATGCAGATCAGTCATAGCACCAGCAAAGGCCATAACGGCTTTGAACTGGAACTCTGGAATGAGTTCTTCAATTTCCATCTTCCCTTCGCCATAAGGAGCAAAGGCTGCCTGTAAAACGGCTTCAGCGCCAGAACTACTTCCGCTCAACATAACTGCACTGCGATCAACATAGAGGGCAGAGTCATTTTCAATCAAAAAATGTAAGGCTGATCTAATGTCTTGGGCAGCAGATTCAAATGCTTTAATTTTCTTCGCCGAAGGCTGGTCGCAATGAAAAGATTGCCCTTTCAAATACAGGTGGTAAGATAGGTTCACTACGGTGAAACCCGACTGTGAAACGGAGTCGCAGAAGTGATCAATATTGGCCTCTTTCCTGGTCCCAGTATAAAATCCGCCTCCATGAACAAAGAGCAGCGTTGGCGCCATCTCTTTGGACGAAGAATAAACATCCAATTCCAGTGCCTCACCATCTCGTACACTATATACATAGGTGTCAAAGGAGTTGTCATCTTGGCTAAAAGCCGAAAATGAAATGAGAAGAAGAAGAAAAATTAGGGGCGAAGTAAACTGATTGAACATCAACGAAAGCATTAAGTGCGTGAATTCTTATCTTTTCAAAGATAGTGCCGAAGTAACTAAAGTTTAGTTGCATTCTCCCTCCAAAGAGCGCTATTTTTGTTCATCGCGACACGCGATTTTTAAACTCCATTACATGATTAAAAAAGTACTGTACCTCGAAAGTGACCCGGTTTCATTATTTGTAGGTTATACCATGTTGGGCGAATGCTATGATTTCGATGAAATTATTACGGCTAAAGATGGAAAAACAGGACTGGAGAAACTGCAGGAAAACAACATAGATTTGATCATCATGGAGTTTGCAATGCCTGTAATTGATGGAGAAGAATTTATTTTAGAAGCGCACAAGCAGAATCCAAATAGAAAGACGCCTATTGCGGTTATCACGGGGGTTGAGTTTGAACCTTCAGAACGAAAGAAGGTTGAAGAACTTCCGAATGTGATTTTCGTAGATCGCAAGCCTATAAGGAAAAGTCAGGTACCCAAGATTCTTGAATTGTTAGGAGTAACAACTGAAAGCACTGACTCTTAGGTCCAAAATCGGACACAAAAAATAGGTTCAAATTAGAAGAACAGAATCACTTTTAGAACCGCATCAAAAAAGGTCTTGATTGCGTCTTATTAGTTGCGAATGAACTTGGCTACTTTGACCAATTCACTGCCTTTTCGCACCTGTGCAATGTAGATTCCCGTGGTGAAATCGTTCAATACAATGTGCGCTCCTGAACTCATTTGAACACTTTTCACACGTTTCCCAGTAACATCGAATAGATCAACCATAAAGACAGACTGCTGAGCGCTTTCGTCAAAAAGAAATAAACTCTTGCCGTCAGAGAAGACATTCAAATTTGGATCAAATGTGAGTTCGTTGTTGGTTGATAGCTCAATTTCCGTTTCCAATTTCATGAGTACAGGAAGGTGATCACTCATATAATAGAGTGCTTGAATGATTTCCATTGGCACTTCGTTGTCTTCTTCGCAGTCTGTAATGTTTTGATTGTAGCATGTTCCATTATTTGCCAGTGCTAAGTAGCTATCAGATTGGTAGTGAAGCGCCTCACTCTGATCCATTAGGTTTTCACTTGCCAAAATGAAGTCGAATCGGTCATCTAGTCCACCACCAGCGCCGTCACCAAAGATCTGTGATGTTCTGGTAGACTGTGTCAGAATTTCTTTAAAAGGATATGAAGATGAGGTCCAATTGCCTGGCGCGTCAATTGGATCTTCAAAAACAATTGAATTCTCTGCGTTTAGCAAGAGTTGATAGGCCGGCTCACTGCTAGAGTAAACGTTAAAGTCTCCGCCAAAAATGCAGTAACTATTAGGGTCAATTTCAGTGAGGGCATTCACAAAAACTTCAGCCATTTGAAGTCTTGCGGCCTCATTGTCAGATCCACTGCTTGATTTCAAATGCGTTACAAAGACATAGATGAAAGTGGTGTCTGCTCCATTTTGAAGTTCAATATCACGTAAAAACAGCTTGTAAATATTGATATCGCGTACGTCTGTAGTTTTTAAACGCTCCTCATCCAGTCCAAATACATCAGTGTTGTAAACAATGGCCTGCTGAAGTTGCCAATCAGAATTTTGATTTGATTGCTGGCTAATCCATGTTGAGCTTACATAATTGCCATCAAGGTCTGCACATGATTGTTCTGCAATGCTGGTAAGTCCTTCTTCTGATTTAAGCTCTTGCAACAGTAACAAATCTGGCTGCGTATAATTCAATATTTTTTTCAAGGTGTCTTGCCTGTTTAACATGCTTCCTGTTGGGAAATTAAGCACATTGTAACAAGTAACATTGATTTCAGTTTGTCCGAAAACAAGGGTGCACATCAGTGCAGTAGCAAAAGTCAAAAATAATTTCATGTCGCAAAGGTACTCCCTTACTTGAGTTCTGATTCAATTTGAATCTCATTTAACAATGTCAGGTGCACAGGACATCTACTTGCGATATGCTTTAGTCTGACGCGTTGCTCCTCTGACAGCGGCCCTTCAATGATGATTTCTTTCGAAAAGAGCTCAATTTTCTTTTCTTCACCAGATTCAGCGTCAGCATGATGCACCTGTCCATGATCAACATGCACTTCTGCGCTCATTAAAGGCCAGCCTTTTCGTTCAGCGTACATTTTTAAGGTCATCGCGGTGCAGGCAGCTAAAGATGCCGACAGCATTTCGTAGGGAGAAGGACCATAATCGTTTCCTCCTAATTGAGAAGGTTCATCAGCAACAGAAGCATGGTTTCCTGCTTTGATTTCGGTTTGATACCCTTCTTCATCATCGATTCGTGCTGCAGCTTGGTGCTTGGTAGCTAATTTGCTTTGCTCTAGCTCTTCAGGTAAGTACCTAGCTACCCATGCCGCTATTGCAGACCCAACGTAATGTGCATCTTTTCTACTTGAAAGGAGGTGGTCAGCACCATCAAGCGAAATGAAACTTTTTGGGTGGAAAGCTGAACTATACAACTCTGCAGCATTATTGATGTTAACAATGGTGTCTTGCGGACTGTGCATTATTAATAGAGGAATCTTTAAGTCTTTTAAGTAAGTTGGAAGGTCATAGGTATGCAAGTCATCAATAAATTGTTTCTTCAATTTGAATGGACGTCCGCCTATATTAACAGTCGCTTCTCCTTTCGTTTGAATTGTCTGGGCTTCATCTCCCAATAAATGGGTTACATGAATAGGGTCAGAAGGGGCGCCTACAGTGGCAATAGCCTTAACACTTGTAATTGCTTTCCCTGCGTATAATACAGCAGCACCTCCTAAAGAGTGACCAATAAGTAGAGCAGGGGCTTCATAATTAGTGCGCAAGAAGTTAGCCGCTGAAACCAAGTCTTGAATGTTGCTTGAGAAGCCGGTATTAGCGAAATCTCCCTCAGACTTGCCCAATCCTGTGAAGTCAAAACGAAGAACAGCTATGTTTTGAGCGGTTAATGCAAGTGCAATAGAACGGGACGATAAAAGATTCTTTCCGCACGTAAAACAATGGGCGAAGAGCGCATAGGCAATTGGCTTTTGATCAAGCGGAAGATCCAATTGTCCGTGTAGTTTTTCACCTTGATCATTTTCGAAATGAACCATTTTTGAAGCACTCATCTGTTCTAATTTTTGTTGAAAGTTAGCTTGGAAATAGCACGAAGCCATATCAAGTTCTGGAATAGTGCTTTTATCTTCGAAACTCATTTAAAACAAAAAACATGAGGTACTAACTTTATGTTTTCTTGCTATTGTCCCTCGCCATCTGCACAAACATTAACAAATCAATGAAGTCGCCAAACGTTCTGGTTGAGCTTGAAAGAGAAGAGTTCAAATTGAGAAGCCAAGTAGCTGCTTCGGCAAGCATAACAACAGAGCTTTTCATTGACTGGAAGAGACTTCGTTCTAAGAAGTCAATACCAATTGGGGCTTCATGACCTTCAAGAGCCATCAACATCGCGAACATTCCTATGATTAGAAATGTGCTAATGAATCCAATTAAAGGTTACACTTTGTACAATTTGATGATAGAAAACCCTCTTTGCAATGTTGTGTTTTACCCACAATATGAAACCACCATTGAACGCCCAATTCCAGGTCTTGGTTTTTTCAAAACGGTTACTACAGTATAAATAACTGCTAGAACTAGATGAATTGAATAAAGAGGACACTCTTTAAGCAGTCTGCCTACCGTTGCTTATTGCGTGGATGATACTCCATGATTTCACTTCGCAAATAGGCCGTATCTAAATGAGTATAGATTTCAGTTGTGGTAATGCTTTCATGTCCGAGCATTTCTTGTACAGCTCTCAAATCTGCACCGGCTTCAACCAGATGGGTTGCAAAAGAATGTCTGAAGGTATGCGGACTAACATTCTTGTTTATTCCTGACATTTCTGCCGCCTTCTTTACGAAGTTAAAAACGCTGATGCGGGATAAATGTCTTCCGCGTTGATTCAGAAATATGTGGTCTTCACTTCCTTTATCAATAATGAGTTGTGTGCGGTCTGACTCTACATAAAGCTTGATGAACTTCAATGCTGCATGTCCAATTGGCACCAGTCTTTCTTTATTCCCCTTTCCGATCACACGTATGAAACCATCATCGTAATAAAGGTGGCTCAGGCGCAGCTCAGTTAATTCGCTAACGCGAAGCCCACAACTGTAAAGTGTTTCAAGAATGGCTCTGTTCCGATGTCCGTCTGATCTACTTAAGTCAACGGAACTGAACATTCCCTCAATTTCATGGTAGGAGAGGGTAATGGGGAGTTTTGAACCCAATCTCGGAGCTTCAATTAGTTCGAGTGGATTGGCGTTTGTGACTTGCTCAAGCTCCAGGTATGCGTAGAAGGCTTTCAGGCCTGAAATAATGCGTGCTTGACTTCTGGCGCTCATGCCTAATTCATGGAGCCAAGCGAGGAATTCTTCAATGTCATTCCGAGAAATAGCCTCAGGACCATTTTCTTGCTTAAAGAAAGCATCAAATTGAGCTAGTTTTTCTACATCGCGCAAGTAGGCCTCAACGCTGTTTTCAGCGAGTGACTTTTCCAGTTGAAGGAAATGTTTAAATCCACGTATAAGCGAGTTCCATTTCATAAGGGGACCTCTATTTATTCCGAATGAGGCTGTCGATGGGCTATTTTGAATTCAGACAAGGCAATTCGAAAGATAATAGCCGTAGCTACTTGATTGAGAATTAACGCAGTATGAATTTAAAAGAGCCATCGAAATTTTTGCTGCACGTGCGGTAGAAATTGCACAGTCCATGAGCGAATATTTAGAGGTTCCCATAAGCAATAAAAAACCTCCGCGACGTTTCTCGGAGGTTTTTAAGACTAATTTACCTAAACAAATTCTACAGTGAATTTAACCAAAATTACTACGAGAATTATTCTAAAATTCACGTTTCCGTGAAGCTCATTTAAACCATTGCTGCTTTGAGATCATCAATGCTTCTTGCACTGTAATGCGATCACCTTCATTGTAAGCAGTTACAAAAGGACCTAGGAAATTGTACCTCGTCCTGATGCGCTCACGATCATCTCTCGCTTGCTTGTAACCATCATGACCACCGGTAGTGTATTTCACCCATCCTTCATGGTTTTCAATATCAAACTGTTCGTCAAAACCATGGCGACCTTTAAAGTAGGGCTGTCCTACTACTTTATGTGCAGCAACAATTTGAACTTTAAAAGAGACGCCTGTTTCAGGGGCAGGAACTGAAGTCCCTTGTCCTTGTGTTGACGAATTAATTTTATCAGTAGCAGATGCAACCGTTTCTTCAATCACTTCTGGTTCAATAATTTCTGGTTCTACTACTTCAGGCTCAACAACGGTTTCAGTTTTCATTGCCGTATCAGTACTCTTGTCTACAATAGGGGCAGGAATCACTTCATCAGTTTCTTCAATCGCTTCTGGTTCAACGTTTTCAGCTATTTCTGGTTCGTCAAGATGATCTATTTCTTCAGGAGAAGAATTGTCAGCGAGTGTTTCAGCGAAGATGGAGCCATTGCTTAAAACATTCATTTCACGCGGAGCATTGTTCTCTACAAATGAGAACACACCGAAAACAGCTGGCATTTCACTATCACCATTCAATCTATAAGAGACCGTGAAACTGTCAGAAGTAGGAGCGTCAAACCAAATGTATTTGATTCCAGAATCATCAATGGTTACAACGGCGCCGTCAGAGTCATCTTCACTTACCACATATCCTGTTGGGATGCTCTCTTTGATTTTTGCAAATCCGTCAAGTGATGCATTCACTAAGTCTAGCGTCACTAAATATTCACCACCACCCATCTCAGTAATGGTCCTAACACAAGCCATTCCGTCAATAGGGATAGTGAATTCAGAAGCATTTTGCTTTTGAGCAACCGCAGCTTCACCTCGCACTTCAATTATCTTGGTGGGGAGTTCATAATCTACGCGCTGGTTCGTTTTAATGTAGGAGAATGTACCTGAAATGGCTTTGTTTCCAGTGGCCTCAGAATCTGCTGTTAAAGAGTAGGACACTGTGAATTCTTGTGATTCAGGAAGCGCCATCCAAATGAACTTGATTTTTTGAGCACTAAAGGTGAAACTTGCACCTTCTGTTTTTATAGCACTGGCAGTAAGTCCTTCTGGTAATTCAATTTGAAGTTTAGCGAAACCTTCTACATCGCCTTTATTTATTGTAACCGCCACTTCTTTTGATTCACCTGGAGCAAGAGTAGTTGGGGTGTTATCTTCTATGATCACGCCATCGTCCATGAATATTCCGAAGGTGAGAAATCCAAAAAGGTTAGCAAGTATTAAAGCGTATTTGATCATTAGGTTAAGTTTACAAAGTAAGGTTACTCCTGCTCCAAAAGTAGAATAGACTTTGGGTGACACGAGGCAACCATCACGTACTTGCAAACACGAATCTGTGGATAAGGCTAAATTAGCGACCGATATAAAGCATGCATATTGGCGCTCAGCTGTTCTTTCGTGAAAAGAGAAAAGGCATGTTCTATCCCGCGTGCGCCGAAGGATGTTCTCAGTGGCTCAGAATCAATTAGTTGGGTTACCGCTTTCGCAAATAGAGGCGCATCATTGGGTGCAACAAGAAATCCTGTTTTTTCATGTAGAACGACATCTTGTACTCCGCCAACCTTTGTTGACACCACGGCTATTCCTGCTGCCTGAGCCTCTATTAAGGAGACAGGAGTTCCTTCATTGTGCGAGGTAAGAACAACTAAGTCTAAGCCAGGCAAGATGAACTCAATCTCAGTGACCCATGACATAAAACAGACTTGCTCATTGCTGAAGTTCGGAGCTTTTGCGAAGGAAAGAGTATGTTTCTTAAGCGCTCGTTCTATGGAATCTCTTTCTTCGCCATCCCCAATAATGAACGCTACATATTTTTTTGGATCCAGTTTCGAAATAACATCAATGAACAGCGAATGGTTTTTTATAGGGGCCAGTCTACCAATGATGCCAATGGCTACTTTCCCGTCAGCTAAACCATATTGCTTTCTGAAAGCTGACCTTCTTTGGTCATTGTTTGTTTGGAAACGTTCCAAATCAAATCCCAAAGGAATCACATGGGCTTTTTCCGTAGGAATGATTCGGTGCTGATTGACCAATTCATGCCTTTGTTGATTGCTGATCACCACCACCGCGCTGCTTCGCCGCGCTAAGTTTCGCTCCAATGCTTTGAAAAGCATTGTCTTGGCCTTGCCGAAATAACTGTGGAATACATGTCCGTGGAACGTGTGCACAACCACTGGGACCCCCTCTTTAAAGGCTGCCAATCTTCCCAGAGCTCCGGCTTTTGAGGCATGCGTGTGCACAATATCAGGTTGAAAGGTTCTGATGATTTGTCTGATCTTTTGGTAGGCAAGATAATCTTGCCTGAACTTGATGCTTCGCTTCATTTCAGGAATACACTCCACCTGCACGCCCATGTTTTCAGGAATGAACACGGCGCTGATTTCATCGGTTTCTGGAATTCCTCCAATGAGTAAAGTCTCGAATTCAGGAGCAAGTCCCGCACTCAAATTAGAGGCGTTGTGCACAGGACCGCCTAGGTTGAACCGATTAAGAATGCGCAAAATTTTAACCATGAGGACGAAGGTAGATATTACTTTTGGCGAATGAATTTTACTTTAGAAGCTTTTTCTACGTAGTTTTGCATAAGTATGATGGGAAAATGCTACTTTTGCAGTCCCGAAATTCTGAGCAAAGATGAAAAAGGACCTACATCCAGAAGATTATAGATTTGTTATCTTCAAAGATATGAGTAATGACCACCGTTTCTTGAGCCGTTCAACAGCGCCTTCTAAAGAAACAGAAGAGTGGGAAGATGGAAAAGAATATCCAATTATTAAATTGGAGATTTCTAATCAGTCTCACCCGTTCTTCACTGGCAAAGTACAATTCGTTGATACCGCAGGACGTATTGATAAATTCCGTACGAAATATGGAAAGTGGTCGAAAGACACAAAAGCTGATGCCGGAGAAGAAGCAGAAGCAGAAGCTCCCAAAGAAGAGACTAAAGAAGATTAATTTTTTCTTCCAACCGAATATAAACCCGACCATGTGTCGGGTTTTTTTGTTTGCAACAACGCTACTTTTGTCAGTCAAAATTAAGTGGCATCTTTCTTAGATTCAGTACCTTTGCACCGATGAAAAAAGAACTCGATTCGATAGAATCAGCCATTGAGGCAATTCGCAGCGGTGAAGTAATCATTGTTGTTGATGATGAAGATCGTGAAAACGAAGGTGATTTTTTAACTGCAGCTCGCAATGTTACGCCAGAAGTAATCAACTTTATGGCAACACACGGAAGGGGACTCATATGTGCTCCTCTGGTGGAGTCGCGCTGTGATGAACTGGGCCTATCGCTCATGGTGAATACCAATAGCGCTGCTTTTGAGACTCCATTTACAGTTTCTGTAGACCTGGTTGGTTATGGAACCTCCACTGGAATTTCTGCTTCTGATCGGTCCAAAACTGTTTTAGCCCTTATAGATCCTGCCATTCGTCCTGAGGAATTAGGAAAGCCAGGCCACATCTTTCCGCTCAGAGCAAAAGAAGGTGGTGTGTTGAGAAGGGCAGGGCATACAGAAGCGGCCATTGATTTTAGTAGACTGGCCGGATTTGAACCTGCAGGAGTCATTGTAGAGATCATGAACGAAGACGGGACCATGGCCCGCTTGCCTTCACTACTTGAAATTGCAACAAAATTCAATTTGAAGATTGTTAGCATTGCAGATCTAATCGCCTACAGACTTGAGCATGACTCTTTGATCGAAAGACAAAATGAAGTGGATCTTGAAACAGAGCATGGGTCGTTCAAATTGATCTCATACAAGCAGCTGACAACAGATAGTGAACACCTCGCTCTTGTGAAAGGAACTTGGGAAGAAGATGAAATAATTCCTGTGCGTGTGCATTCTAGCAGCATGATTGGAGACATCTTCAACGCCGTTAACTTTGGCAAAGGGCATCAATTACGTAAAGCCATGTCTTTCATAGAAAAAGAAGGCAAAGGAGTAATCGTCTACATTAATAAGTTGGATAAAGGACGCGGCTTGAGCGATGAGATTCTGGCTTATAGTGCCTTCTCCAAAGAAGAACAGCACCTCGCGGGACCTCCAATGGATACCAAAGACTACGGCATCGGTTCGCAGATTTTACGTGATCTTGGGGTGAAACGAATGAATTTACTGTCAAACACACCGAATAGAAGAAAAGGGGTGACCGTATACGGATTGACAATTGAAGACACCATCTCGTTAAGTTGATTGAAGTGATATTTTGGGCGAAATTGTGATTCGCACAAACTAAATGTTAGCATTACCTTTAAAGCATTCAATAAAATGATTTTACCAATCGTTGCATACGGTGACCCGGTTCTAAGGAAAAAGGCCGAAGAGATTGATGAAAACTATCCAAAACTGGATAAGCTCATCAGTAACATGTATGATACAATGTATGAAGCTAGAGGAGTAGGACTTGCAGCGCCACAAGTAGGACTGTCAATCCGTCTGTTTATTGTTGATGCCACTCCCTTCGCTGAAGGAGATGATCCAGAGCCTTCAGCAGAGGGATTCAAAAGGGTTTTCATCAATCCCATCATCTTTGAAGAGACAGGTGAGGAATGGCCTTTCGAAGAAGGATGCCTTTCTATTCCTAACATTCGTGAAGAAATAAAGCGAAAGTCTGAGCTTAAGATTGAATATTACGATGAGAATTGGGATTTATACGAAGAGGCTTTAGACGGCGTGTTGGCCCGCGTTGTGCAGCATGAGTATGATCACATTGAAGGTGTTTTGTTTACAGATAAACTTTCCCCCATTAGAAGAACACTCTTGAAAGGGAAGTTAGAAGACATTTCAAAAGGAAATGTTGATGTGAGCTACAAAATGAAGTTTCCAAAACAGAAAAGAAGATGAAAATTAATCTGTTCGCTTTAATGATCGCTTGTCTCGTTGCTTCTTGTGGAAGTGCAGACGTAAATGAGAACGAAATTGCTATTTCTGACACCTCTTCGAAAGAAGAAATGTATATAGCCAAGAAAGAGCAGCTTCAAGAACTTGAAGCTGCTGTGAATGCAGATACAGATTATTCAGAAAGAAAATTGCGTCAGCAGCTAGTAGCAACGTATGCTACTTTTACCAATCAGTACAATCAAGATGACATGGCAGCTGAATATCTGTTTCGTGCAGGTAAATTAGCCAATGAGATAGGGAAGCCTAGGAGAGCCATTGATTTTTTGATGAACGCACATGATGGATATCCTCTGTTTAATAAACGAACAGAAGCGGCATTTTTGGTGGGGTTTATTTACGAAAATGTCTTGAATGACCGCATAATGGCTCAAACGGCCTACGAGAAAGTAATTGAGCTTTATCCAGAGTCTTCATGGGCAGATGATGCACAAGCTTCAATTCAGTTGCTATACCTTACAGATTCAGAAAAGATTAAAAGGTTCAAAGAACAAAACCAAAATTGATATGATACTCTCAACCATTGAAACAATTCCAGGAAGACAAATCTCAGAAGCAATTGGTATTTGCAGGGGAAGCACTGTGCGCGCCAGAAACGCCGGACGGGATTTTTTAGCCGGATTAAAAAGCATTGTTGGTGGGGAGATTTCAGAGTATACAAAACTCCTTGCTGATGCCCGTGAAGGTGCATTGGAACGAATGAAGGAGGATGCCGAACGCATGGGAGCAGATGCTGTTGTGAACGTACGTTTTACAACTTCTGCTGTGATGCAAGGAGCTGCGGAAATCCTCGCTTATGGCACAGCCGTCAAGTTGAGTTGATTAGCTTGAAGTAATGATGTCATTGCTGACGACCAAGGTAATGTGGTTTTCTGCAGTCACAGATGATCCTAGAATAAGTGCTTTAGTGCTCGTGGGTAGTTCATGAGCAGGAGGGAATAGTGTGCGGAATGATTGGAATCAATGTGCGCTTCGGTTGTCAAGTCCGTTCCTCCTTTTCTCCACCAATTAGGGCCTTGATTTTAGAAAGCGTGAATTACATCGCCCATTATAGACTCGTTCGAAAGAAGAAAGAAAGGCGGTAAATGCGAACGTATGCTGCCTGTTCTTAGTTATAATTCCATTGTAGAGGGGCTTAGTTGCTACTATTTGAGCTCTCAAGGTATTCAAATCACCACTACAAAGCCTCTACACCAAACCCTTTACTCAAGTAAATTCAAGATGCTCTTCAACTTCCTACAGGCTATCCAGGGATGATGCTTCTGTCACTTTGGCCGCCTCTGTTTTTAAAGCTTTTGAACAAAAGGGCAGAAGAGGTAAAGAATAAATAGCTCGCTTCAAAATTCTTTGGCTTATTCCTTTTTCTCATTTTTGTAATTCATTAAAAGAATAGAGATGAGTCAAAAATTCCGCCCAGGTGTAATTTGGGGAGAGGAAGCGAAAGCGCTTCTAAGAGATGCAAATGAAAATAATTATGCATTGCCTGCTGTGAATGTGATTGGAACTAACACTGTGAATGCAGTGCTTGAAACTGCAAAAGCAGTGAATTCTCCAGTTATCGTTCAATATTCAAACGGGGGTGCTTGTTTTAACGCAGGTAAATCTTTGTCCAATGAAGATCAAAATGCAGCCATCTTAGGAAGCGTAGCTGGGGCCCATCACGTTCACGTACTGGCTGAAGCTTATGGCGTTCCCGTCATTTTACATACAGATCACTGCGCCAAGAAATTACTTCCATGGATTGATGGATTGGTAGGCCATTCAGAGCGCTATTTCGAAGCCAATAAGAAACCCTTGTTTTCGTCACACATGATTGACTTGAGCGAAGAGCCTATTGAAGAAAATATCGCAATTTGTAAGTCTTTCCACGAAAGAATGTCTCCTTTAGGGATGACATTGGAAATAGAACTGGGTGTGACAGGAGGAGAAGAAGATGGAGTAGACAATACAGAGATTGATAGCTCTAGACTTTATACTCAACCAGAAGAGGTTGCATACGCATATGAAGAGTTGAATAAGATTAGCGATCAGTTTACAATCGCCGCCGCCTTCGGGAATGTACATGGTGTATACAAACCAGGCAATGTTGAGCTTCGTCCAATTATCTTGAAGAATTCACAAGATTACATCCAAAAGAAATTTGGTACGGGCCACAATCCAGTAAACTTCGTGTTCCATGGTGGGTCAGGTAGTTCAACTGCTGAGATACGTGAGGCTATTCAGTACGGAGCAATTAAGATGAACATCGATACCGATATGCAATGGGCATTTTTGGCTGGTGTGCGTGATTACGTGACATCAAACATTGCGTATCTGAATACACAAATTGGGAACCCTGAAGGAGCTGACGTACCAAATAAGAAAAAATATGATCCGCGTGTTTGGCTGAGAGAAGGAGAAAAGTCTTTCGTTAATCGCCTGCACCAAGCTTTTGATGACTTGAACGCCATCAATAGAAACGCATAATTTTTATCCTTGCCAAAAAAAATCACCTGACTTAACGTTTAGGTGATTTTCTTTGGTGAAATTTGAAAAGTGTAAAAACAACACTAAGTATCCTATGAACTCTTTCGACCTGAATTCGTCAACTGCCGCTGGGCAATTAAGTAAGTTGGCTGCGAAGCTCAAGCCACAGTCCATTCGCTCAATGTTTCAATCTGATCCTGATCGCGTTGTCCGTTTTTCGGTTGAGTTAGGAGATTTGTATTTTGACAATTCGAAGCAGCACATTGATCAGGAAGTTTTGAAGTCTTTAATTGATCTGGCGAAGGAAGCGGGCGTTTCTGAAGCGTTAAAGGCACAGTTTTCTGGTGAGAAGATCAATGTCACTGAAAATCGTTCTGTACTTCACATGGCTTTAAGAGCAGGGCGAAATGAGCACTTCTCAGTTGATGGTGAGAACGTTATGCCTCAAGTTTATGAGGTGTTAGATCAAATGGAGACATTTACCAAGAAGGTGCTTTCGGGAGAATTGAAAAGTTTCTCAGGAATGCAGTTTACAGACGTCGTTAACATTGGGATTGGAGGGTCAGATTTAGGTCCAGCGATGGTGGCGAAAGCGCTTGAGTCTCATGCTGGGGGACTAAAAGCACACTTTGTATCTAACGTAGATGGTGCAGATCTTGCTTCTGTGTTAAAAGTTGTTCCGGCGGCTACAACGCTCTTTATTATTGTTTCGAAAACCTTTACAACGCAAGAGACGCTAGCGAATGCGCTTGCTGCAAGAGCATGGTTCAAGGGAAAGGCGAATGATGATGAAGCGGTATCAAAACATTTTATTGCGGTTTCAACCAATTCGAAAGCCGTAGCTGAATTTGGCATTGCACCAACTCAGACTTTTGGATTCTGGGAATGGGTAGGAGGGCGCTATTCATTATGGAGTGCTGTAGGTTTGAGCATTGCACTAAGTTCAGGGTGGCAAAACTTTCGTGCGCTTTTAGATGGTGCAAAAGCCATGGATGTGCATGTGCAAGTGGCCCCGTTTGACGAAAACATACCTGTTCTATCAGCTTTGACCGGTATTTGGAATCGCAATTTCTTAAATTATTCAAGTGTTGGAGTGATTCCGTACAGCCAAGAATTGAGTCGATTCTCAGCCTATTTGCAGCAGGCAGATATGGAGAGCAATGGGAAATATGTGGGCCGAGATGGGAAAAAAGTAAGCCATTCAACAGGGCCGGTTATTTGGGGCGAACCAGGAACAAACGGGCAACACGCGTTTTTCCAGCTGTTGCATCAGGGCACTGATGTCATTCCCGTTGACTTTATTGGATTTGTGAAACCCACCTCACAATTCACAGACCACCATACCAAGCTGATGGCGAATTGCTTCGCTCAAGCGGAAGCTTTAATGAATGGAAAATCAAGAGCGGAGGTTGACCAACAGCTGGAGAAAAACGGGATTTCTGATGAAAACCGAATTAAAATTGCCCCGTTTAAAGTGTTTGAAGGTAATAGACCTTCTTCTATGTTGCTTTTTAAAGAGTTGAATGCGTTTAATTTGGGAATGCTAATAGCCTTGTACGAACACAAGATTTTTGTTCAAGGAGTTATCTGGAATGTATTCAGCTATGATCAATGGGGGGTGGAGTTAGGGAAAGAATTGGCAAGTAGAATTCTTCCTGTTCTTGAGCAAAAAACAAAGGGTCAATTCGATGACTCTACACAAGCGCTCATCGATCGTTTTCTAGAGTTGAACTAAACAAAGGTGTTTTTTTGAAGATGATTTCTTATATTTGAGAACCTTAGTTTTTAAAGGCTCTAAAGATACCTTAACCAAAATAACTCTCATGAGAATAGTTTACGCTATTTGCGTGGTGCTGTGTGGAATACTGACCCCACTTACATCCATCGCAGACATCACGGGCATCACAGGTGAAGTTCACGCTGTAGATGGAATTACTGGATTAACTACTTACCGCGTCTACGCAGAGTTCGATAATCCCGCAGATCAACTGGGAGCAATATACGGCCTTGACCTCACCCCACTATCTATAACAAGCACAACTTCCTTCTTTCAAGAAACGATAGCTGGAGGACCAACTTCCGCAAGCATCAATCCTGCATTGTTCGCTTTCTTTCCTGATTCAGAATTCGACTCATGGTTAACAATTGGAGCTGATACAAATTCGCCAAATACAATCCAGGCAATTGGATTTGACTTCTCCACTTTCGAATCTGGAGGAGACCTAATTATTGATGATATTATTGGTGCAACACTTTTTGTTCTGCCTTTCGAAGCGCAGGCTTTCCCGGTTGCCGGACGTGTGCTTATGGGACAGTTTACTACAGATGGTGTTATTGACATGATCTGGAACGTTCAATGGAGAAACAGCCTTGGAGTTGCTGCAGAGGTATCTGGACTTACACTTCAACTTCCAATGTCCAATCCAGGGTGCAATGACCCTGATGCATTGAACTATGATCCTTCCGCAACGGAAGATGATGGCTCATGTACTTATCCAGCACCTAGCTTTTCTGGTCTTACTTGGGAAGAAGTTATTGATAACGGCGTTGCAGGATTCACAACTTATAGAGTGTACGCGAATTTCACGAATCCATTCGATCAGCTTGTTGCTGTATATGGACAAGATGTTGCTCCGCTTTCTATTGCCACTTCAGGTTCGTTCTACCAAGATCCAAATGGAGGGGCATTCTCTTCAAGTATATTACCGGCTCTTTTTGGAACTTTCCCAGCCTTAGAATATGATTCTTGGGTAACCATAGGAACTGAATCAGGTCCGAATAACCTACAAAACTTAAATGTGTTAACCGGAACCTTTGAAGGTGGCGGTTCATTGATTGTGAATGATGGTAGCGGAGGCGCTTGGTTCGTTTTTCCTGATGATGAGCCAACTGCATTACCTGATGGGAGTGGGCGCGTTTTAATTGCTCAGCTTTCTACCGATGGAATTGTTGACCTGACCTTAAACTTGCAGTACAGAGCCCAAGATGGCACAAACCCGCAAGAAGAAGGATTGAATCTTGTCTTTCCTATTTTAATAGACGGATGTACGAACGCAGCAGCGTGTAACTTTGATCCACTTGCTACAAATGATGATGGATCATGTGTCTTGCCTGATGGCTGTACAAACGCATCAGCATGTAACTTTGATCCAGCTGCAGTATGTGACGATGGATCATGTGCATTGCCTGATGGCTGTACAAACGCATCAGCGTGTAACTTTGATCCAGCCGCAGCATGTGACGATGGATCATGTGTCTTGCCTGATGGCTGTACAAACGCATCAGCATGTAACTTTAATCCAGCCGCAGTATGTGACGATGGATCATGTGTCTTGCCTGATGGCTGTACAAACGCATTAGCATGTAACTTTGATCCGGCCGCAGTATGTGACGATGGATCATGTGTCTTGCCTGATGGCTGTACAAACGCATCAGCGTGTAACTTTAATCCAGCCGCAGTATGCGACGATGGATCATGTGTCTTGCCTGATGGCTGCACAAACGCATCAGCGTGTAACTTTAATCCAGCCGCAGTATGTGACGATGGATCATGTGTCTTGCCTGATGGCTGTACAAACGCATTAGCATGTAACTTTGATCCGGCCGCAGTATGCGATGATGGATCATGTGTCTTGCCTGATGGCTGTACAAACGCATCAGCGTGTAACTTTGATCCAGCCGCCGTATGCGATGATGGATCATGTGTTTTACCTGATGGCTGTACAAACGCATCAGCGTGTAACTTTAATCCAGCCGCAGTATGTGACGATGGATCATGCGTTCTGCCTGATGGCTGCACAAACGCATCAGCGTGTAACTTTAATCCAGCCGCAGTATGTGACGATGGATCATGCGTTCTACCTGATGGCTGCACAAACGCATCAGCGTGTAACTTTAATCCAGCCGCCGTATGTGACGATGGATCATGTGTCTTGCCTGATGGCTGTACAAACGCATTAGCATGTAACTTTGATCCGGCCGCAGTATGCGATGATGGATCATGTGTCTTGCCTGATGGCTGTACAAACGCATCAGCGTGTAACTTTGATCCAGCCGCCGTATGCGATGATGGATCATGTGTTTTGCCTGATGGCTGTACAAACGCATCAGCGTGTAACTTTGATCCAGCCGCCGTATGCGATGATGGATCATGCGTTCTACCTGATGGCTGTACAAACGCAATAGCCTGTAACTTTAATCCAGCCGCAGTATGCGACGATGGATCATGTGAGTTTGCAAGTTGCACAGGATGTACAAATCCTTTTGCTGACAACTTCAATCCGGCAGCTACCATTGATGATGGTTCTTGTATTCTTTCTGGATGTACATACCCAGCAGCAACAAATTATGACATCACTGCTACAATTGATGATGGAACATGTGTCTTTGAATGCACATTCCCAGGTTGTACAGATCCATCTGCAATAAACTACAACGCTGCAGCCAATATGGATGACGGATCATGTATTGCTCCAGTCTCAGGTTGTACAGATGCTACAGCTGTGAATTATGATGCAGCTGCCAATGTTGATGATGGTTCATGTATCGCAACCGTATTTGGATGCACTGATCCAGCCGCTTTCAACTTTGATCCACTTGCGAATGCAGATAACGGAGGTTGTATAGTATCAATGCCAGGTTGCACAGACCCAGCGTTTGATAACTACAACATGTATGCAAATGTTGATGACAGTTCTTGTGCTGATGTCTGCGTCGGAGATTTCGATGGAGATGGGCTAATAGCCTCAGCTGATTTATTAGTATTCCTTGGAGTCTACGGGTCTCCTTGTCCATAAAGACAACCAAAACCTAAAAATTGAAAAGAGACCGCATTTTGCGGTCTCTTTTTGTTTAGAGACTCTTAAGTGTACTTCATACACATTTCCTATATTGAGGCTTATATTACGTAGTATGAAAACCAAAAATCGACTGTCGTTTTGGGAAATTTGGAACATGAGTTTCGGTTTCCTAGGAATTCAATTTGGCTTCGCCTTACAAGGTGGGTTCATGACGAGAATATTTCAAACACTTGGTGCTGAAAAAGATGACATTCCAATGCTATGGATAGCTGCTCCGTTGACGGGCTTATTGGTGCAGCCCATAATTGGATTTTTAAGTGACCATACTTGGCACCCGAGATGGGGAAGGAGAAGGCCATACTTCTTAATCGGAGCAATTCTTAGTTCTATTGCCTTGCTCTTCGTGCCTAATTCTCCTGCGCTTTGGGTTGCAGCTGGATTGCTTTGGGTGTTAGACGCCTCTATTAACATAAGCATGGAGCCTTTTAGAGCCCTGGTAGCTGATAAGTTGCCTGAATCACAACGGTCCTATGGATTTGTAGTACAAACGTTGATCATTGGTATAGGAACTTGGGTGGCAAGCAATTTGCCCTGGTTGGTTTCTGAGCTAGGTGTAAGTGATTCTGCTCCTTCAGGGGTGGTACCTATGTCTGTGAAGATCGCTTTCGCTATAGGTGCATTTGTCTTTTTAGCAAGTATCCTTTACACGGTATTCACCACAACGGAATACCCTCCTGAAGACATGAAAACCTTTGATGAGGAAAAGAAAAATGCCAAGAATACATTTCTGAAAGACATTGTGGCCAATATTGGAGCAATGCCGGTCACAATGAGGAAGCTAGGTGTAATTCAATTTTTCAGTTGGTTTGCCTTTTTTGCGATGTGGAGCATGGCCAATCCTGCCTTGACTGAACACGTTTATCATTCACCTGACCCTTCTAGTGAGCATTACGCAGAAGTGGTCAAAACCGGCAATGAATCTCATTATGAGAATGGTTTTATCAAACTGGCTGCTACTGATTCAACCTTTTTCAGTTCGGCTATTGTTGACTCGGTTTTTGTGAGTTATAAAGCGCAAGGTGAATTTTTGGTTGACTTCTATGGTTTAGCTACAAGGGAAGAGAAAGAACAGATGCTTTCTGCTGAAAAAGCAGTCTTTGTGCCAAGGAAGGTTTATGCCTCCTATGCGGGTTATGAATTTCAGCAGGCCTCCAATGGCGTTGGATCCCACATGGGGATGTACGGCCTTTCTTCAATGGCATTTGCGCTACTCTTGACTATTTACACTTCGAAGCGAAGAATTAATCGAAAGCGAGTACATATGTTCTCGCTGATCTTGGGGGGAATCGGTTTCATTCTAATGTACTTCGCTACATCACCTGATTGGTTGATTGCATCCTTTGTTTTAATCGGCTTTGCTTGGGGAAGCATTCTCTCCATGCCTTATGCCATGTTATCTAGCTCAATAGATCCGAAGAAGATGGGCATGTTCATGGGCATCTTCAATATGTTCATCGTCATACCGCAGATCATCGCTTCTCTTGGGGGCGTTAATTTTCTGTATAAGTTATTTGGCGAAGAAACCATCTATGCGATGGTAGTTGCGGGAATTTCGTTGATTGTTGCGGGGCTCTGCAATCTGTTGATCACAGATAAGAATGCAATTAGTTATCAATCTGAAGATCCTATTTGAAACGAACCAGGAACCTTTATAAGTTATTCCTGAGTGAGAAGTAGTGTTTTTAGGGTGTGTAAAGCTTAGGATAAGTTTAAATGTAGGGCATTAATTATTAAAAAAAGGCCGCCATTTTGGTAGTCTTTTTTTGTGCCCACATTTTTCATCAAAAAGGGTGTATGAAGTGGGTGTGAAAGAGAATTGTATATGGCTAAATTTATCTAAACATCTGTAAAACAGTAGTTAGCGGTTTTTTAAGTAAGGGAATAATTCAAGTGTGATGTAGTGTTGTTGTAGGTTGAGGTTGGGAGTTTGGAGCACTTAGTCTTACTTTTGGGGAATAACCTAATTTTTCCGATCCGTCGGAAGCAGTAAACCAAAAACCAATAATACTCCTATGCTTAAATTTATACAAACAGCAGTTGCGCTTTTCGTGGTATTCACGAGTGTGGGCCAACTCACGTTGACAGCAGATTTATCTTGTGCTGCCAACCCTTCGCCCTTAGAGGTGAGAATGACAGGTCCTTTCTGGGGCTGGGATCCAAACGGAGGTCCAGCGGCAACAGACAACGGCGATGGAACATGGTCTGTAGTATTGGACCCTGCACCCGCAGCAAACATGGAATACCTTTGGGTAAGTGATGGAGTTCAAGAGAACCTCATACAATCAATGGTAGACGGTGGCACATGTGCACCGATTACAGATTTAGTAAATTATGCAAACCGCCAGTGGATTGCTGGAGACCCTGATATTACAGGAGATATTTACGGTTCTTGTGCGGGTTGTGGACCCGCTCCACTCACGCTTATATTGGACATGTCTTGTTCAGCAATAACAGCACCTGCAACCGTAGGTATAACAGGTCCTTTCTGGGGCTGGGATCCAAATGCAGGACCAGTAGCTACAGATAACGGTGATGGAAGTTGGACAGTTGTTTTAGACCCTGCGCCAGCAGCTGACATGGAATACCTTTGGGTAATTGATGGCACGCAAGAGAATCTTATTCAAGCGATGGTTGACGGTGGCACTTGTGCTCCCGTTACTGATTTTGCTTCTTTCGCAAATCGTCAATGGCTCACAACTAACGCTGATCCTTCAGATACGCACAATCAATGTGATGCTTGTCCTTCTGTATGCGCAGAGCTATTCTCTTTAACATTTGACGATGCTACTTCAATTGATGCTTGGTCAGAAGTTGCAGATGCAACACTACCAGAAGCCACTCTAGGGTGGAACGCTGCAGGTGTAACAACTGGAGCACTTGAGATTTCAGCATTGAACTCTGCAATTGTAGGTCGCGCTTACATCTTTCAGTATGATAATGCTGCCGTGAATTATGACGGAGCAACAAGTGTGCAAGTTTCTTTCGAGGCAAAAATTTCTACTCCATTAGTTGGAACGGCTGTTCACTTTCAAGCGAACCTACCAGGAATTGGTGTTTCAACCGATTTAAACATTCAAACTGGTGGACTGAATGATGCAACTTGGACTACCTATACGTTTGATTACGCGGGCGTAGGTGTTGGAACGAATTTCAGCATGAATTTCAATTTAGCAGCTGGAGCCTTTATTGGTTCAGGTGGTGCTTTATTGATTGATAACATGCAATTGTCTTGTACGAGCACTGAAGTAGCAGCTCCTGTTAGTTTAACAGCAGAAGTGTGCGGGGCTCCTGCAACAGGATTGAGAATTACTGGACCACTTTGGGGCTGGGATCCAAATGCAGGACCAGTAGCTTCAGATAACGGTGATGGAACTTGGACAGTTGTTTTAGATCCAGCACCAACAACCAATTTCGAATACCTATGGGTTGCTGATGGAGTTCAAGAGAACCTGATTCAAGCAATGGTTGATGGTGGAACATGTGCACCAATAACTGATTTCGCGAACTTTGCAAACCGTCTATGGATAGTTGGTGATGGTGATGTTTCTGAAACGTACGCACAATGTGCTGGTTGTAGTCAACCTCCTTTGATGTTAACGTTGGACGTTTCTTGTTCAGCGAATGCTACTCCGGGTGCTGTTAGTTTCACAGGTCCTCTCTGGGGCTGGGATCCAAATGCAGGACCAGTAGCTACAGATAACGGTGATGGAACTTGGACTGTAACACTTGACCCTGCTCCTTCTGGAAACATGGAATATTTGTGGAGCGTTGATGGAGTTCAAGAGAACCTGATTCAAGCGATGATTGACGGTGGTGATTGCGCTCCCGTAACTGACTTGGTTAATTATGCAAACCGCGAGTGGGCTGTTGGTGAACCTGATGTAGCTGATACATTTGAGCAGTGTGAAGCATGTGTAGTTGCTGGTCCTGGTTGTACTGATATTGCAGCTGCGAATTATGACGCAGCCGCTACTGAAGACGATGGGACTTGTTTATACAATGTTACTTTCCAGGTAGACATGAATGAATATGTAGATCCTTTTACTACAGTTTATGTAGCTGGATCATACAACGGATGGTGTGCTGATTGCAACCCTATGGAAGATCTAGATCTTGATGGTGTTTGGACAGCAACATACCCTATTCCAAATGGTGAGTATCAGTTCAAGTATCAGTTAGATATGTGGGCTGCAGATGAGCCGCTTGTTGCAGGACAGTCTTGTGTTCAGTCTAATGGAGGTGTGATCAATAGAACACTTTCTGTAGCTAGCGCTGATCAAACGTTTGATCTTGTATGCTGGGCTAGCTGTTATCCTTGTGCGTCAGGACTGGTTCCTGGATGTAACAATTCAAACGCAGTGAATTTTGATCCTTTGGCAACAGTGAATGACGGTACTTGTTTACTCAATGTTACTTTCTCTGTTGACATGCAAGATTACGTTGGTGCGTACACTGATGTTCATTTGAACGGACAGTTCAACGGATGGTGCGGTGATTGCGCTCCTATGGAGGATCTTGATCTTGACCTTGTTTATGAATTGACCATTGAAATGCAAGAAGGTTACTATGAATTCAAGTACACAATTGACAACTTCACTGATGAAGAGATTTTTACGGGTACTGAAGCATGTACAGTAGAGAACTTCGGTTTCTCTAATCGTTTCGTTCAGCCTACAGACATCCTCGTATTAGACGTTGTTTGCTGGAATTCTTGTACTGTGTGTATAGCAACGAGTGACATTTTTGGTTGCACGAACACAGATGCAACGAATTATGACCCTGCTGCTACGGCAGACGATGGCTCTTGTTTGTACGAAGTGATGCTTTCGGTTAATATGAACCAGTATGTTGATCCTTTTGCTTCTGTTTACGTAAGTGGAGGTTTCAACGGATGGAATGGACTTTCTAATCCAATGTCTGATGCTGATTTGGATAACGTTTGGGAAGCAACAGTTCTATTTCCAGAAGGAGCAAATGAGTATAAGTTCACAATCGATGATTGGGCAGTTCAAGAAAACTTCATTGGAGGAGAGGCGTGTACAGTAACAATTGGTGGATTTACAAATCGTTCTCTAATTGTTTCCGGTAACACTACTGTGAATACAGTATGCTGGAATTCTTGTATCGCTTGTTCTTCTAATAGCTATACACTTACGTTCCGTGTTGATATGACAAATGAGACTGTTGATGCCAATGGTGTCCAGCTAGTTGGTTCTTTCCAAGGTTTTGATCCATTGGCTACGCCAATGGCTTACCTAGGTTACGGTATCTATGAGTACTCTATTATCCTATTGCAGGGTACAGTTCTTCAATACAAGTACCTCAATGGAATTGATTTCCTTACGGCTGAAATGGTTCCTGTAGAGTGCGGTGTTGATGATGGAAATGGTGGTTTCAATAGAACTCACACAGTTGGAGCAGCAGATGAAACAATTCTTGTTTGTTTCAACGAATGTGATGCTTGTGCTGGATGTACTGATCCACTTTCTGCTGAGTACAACCCATTTGCAGGAATGGATGATGGTTCATGCGTTACACCATTGGTGTATGGATGTACCTACGCAGATGCTATGAATTATGCAGGTTCAGCAACAATCGATGACGGAAGTTGTGTGTTTATGCTTGGTTCTGATTGTCCTGAAGATTTGAATAACGATGGTTTAGTTAATGCAACTGACTTATTACAATTCCTAGGTTCGTTCGGTAGTACATGTTTGTAAGGTTCATGTACAGTTAACTAATATGTGATAAAACAGAAAGGGGGACTCAAATGCGAGTTCCCCTTTTTTTTAAATTTGATATATGAAAAAGATATTCCCGCTAGCATTTCTTCTGTTATCACTAACGGCATATTCTCAAGATTGGCAACTGGTCTGGTCTGATGAATTTAACGGCACTTCTTTGAACACCAATGATTGGATTTACGATCTAGGAACGGGCTCTCAATTTGGATTGAATGGTTGGGGAAACAACGAACTTCAATATTACACCAATAATACTGCGAACGTGAGTGTTGCAGATGGTATGCTCCGAATTCGGGCTCAGCAAGAGAACGTTGGGGGAATGAATTATACCAGCGGGAGAATTCGTACAGTTCAAAATCAATTCTGGACGTATGGTAAAATTGAAGCAAGAATGAAAATGCCTGCTGGACAGGGTCTTTGGCCAGCATTTTGGATGCTTCCTGAGGGCGGGTTCTGGCCAGGAGAAATTGATATTATGGAAATTATTGGTTCACAACCCACTATTCTTCACGGCACCACACATTCTGGAACTACTGACAATGTATTTTCTTTGGGAGGTTCTTATACTTCTGCAAACCCACTTACAGATGAATTCCATACGTATGCAATTGAGTGGATTCCAGATAATATCATCTGGCTAATAGATGATGTTCCTTATTTTTCAATGAATCGAAATGACCTTCCAGCAGACATGGCGTGGTTATTCGATGAAGACTATTATGTATTATTGAACTTAGCTGTTGGAGGAAATTGGCCTGGTTCGCCAGACGGAACAACTTCATTTCCAGCAGATTTTTTAATCGACTATGTTCGGGTTTATGAATACGATGAAACAGCCGTTTCAGACGTGACACTCCGTGTAGATGTATCAGAGCAGCTCGTTCAAGCTGGAGACATTGTTTACCTCACAGGAGTGTTTAATAATTGGTGTTCAACTTGTGAACCAATGACTGACGAGGGCAACGGAGTGTGGAGCTCAACAATTAGCCTTCCACCGGGACTTCATGAATATAAATACACTGTAAATGGTTGGAACGGACTTGTTGAAGGTTGGTCTAACGAAGAAGCATGTACAATGCAGACCATTTCTGGACTTGATTCTTTTATTAATAGAGTAGTTAATGTAGGTTTCGCCCCGCTTCAATTACCACCAAATTGTTTCAACGAATGTGAACTTTGTGTTCCGTTGACTGAAGACAATTGTACAGATTCAGATGCCGTAAATTTCAATCCGAATGCATTATTTGATGATGGTAGCTGCTTGTATCAAGTGTTGTTCTCAGTAGATATGGGGCAAGAGTCTCTTGGAATAAATGATTTTGTGCATCTGAATGGATCCTTTAACAACTGGTGTGGAACATGCAATGAGATGTTTGATTTGAATAATGACGGCGTTTATACAGCGGCATTGAATTTACCTCCAGGGACCTATGAGTATAAATTCACAACCAATGGTTGGGATGGAGAGCAGGAGCTGTTTAATGTTGGCACATCTTGCACCAATACAACTTATGGAAATCAAGGTGAGGTTTGGACCAACAGAGTCTTTGTCTTAGGGGCGAACCCTGCCCAGTTGAATGAGGTTTGCTTCAATTCATGCGTTTCTTGTGTATATTCTGTTGTTCCAATGACCTTTAGGGTAGACATGTTCATAGAGGGGAATCCTGCTGGTCTTCAATTGGAAATGTTAATTGATGGAATGACCGTTTATTACGAAATGGTTCATTTAGGATGGGGACTTTGGTCAACCACAATTAGCGCAAACGAGGGGACATCTGCTCAGTATCGTTTTGTTGCAGATGGAACAATAGAAGTGGTTGATGTGAGCTGCTCTACGAACAATTATAGAACAGTTACAATAGAAGAGATCATCTTGGATAGTGTATGTTTTGATGAGTGTGAGGGCTGTGATGGGTGTGTTGATCCACTTTACGCCAACTTCAATCCATATGCCGTGTCAAATGACCTTTCGTGTATTGAAATTCTTCAACTTGGATGCACCTATGCGGAAGGGATTAATTTCAATCCGCAAGCGAATTACGAAGATGGCAGTTGTCTATTTGAAACCGAGGACGCTTGTCCTGAAGATTTCAATAACAATGGAATAGTAGACACGCCTGATTTGTTGGCATTCCTTGGGGCGTTCAATTTGGTTTGTCTTTAAAGTGCTTGAATAAAATCACTAAGGTTTTCCTCACTGCTTAATTCAAGCTTTTTCCGAAGCCTGTAACGACTGATTTCTACCCCGCGAACAGAAATGTTCATGATGGTGGCGATTTCTTTCGTGGAGAGTGTCATACGCAAGTATGCGCACAATTTATGATCGTTGGCGGTAAGGTTCGGGTAAGCTTGTCGTAGTCTTTTCAAGAAATTTACGTGGACCTGATCAAAATGGCGTTCGAATTGCTCCCAGTTGTTATCTAAGCGGATGTCTTCATTGATAACCTTGACAATTCGTCTGATTTGTGACTCGCTTTTTTCTTTCGCCTCTAAATTTAATACCTTCAATGAATCTCGAACACTCTGAAGAATCTGTCCTTTCTGAACCAGGTGCATGGTTGCAGATGCCAGCTCTTTATTTTTGAAATTTAACTCATCTTGTAAGCGTTCATTTTTTAGTTCATCTAAAGCTTGGACGCTTTCTTCCTTTTGGTCAGTTAATTCTCTGTCTTTCTGTAATACGATTTCATTTTTTTCCCGCTCGAATCTGCGCCTTGGCACCAGGATCATAAGGGTTAAAGACATCATGCCAAGAGCAATGGCAATGATGAGTGCTGTTCTAGTCTGGTACCAAGGTATTTTAATGGAAATTTGGAATACTTCAGCAGATAGAATTTCGCCCTCTTCATTTAAAGCTCTAAAATGAAAAGAGTAAGCGCCCGGTTCCAGATTGGTATACTCTTTACTGAAGGAAGTCTCTATGGGCGTCCAATCGGTCTCAAAACCTTCGAGATAGACTTCGTAAGTGAGCTCGTTTGAGCAATAGAAACTAGTAGAGGTGAAATTGAAACGAAAGGAAGTGCTTGATTGCGGAACCCGCAGAATGCTGTCTCCTTTCAGGCCGATGAGGTCAGAATAAATAGTTGAATCCTTTTTACCAATTAGATCTACACTAGAGATACGCAATTCTGGAGTTTCATCCATACTGCTTAGCAAAGTGGGGAGGTGTATATGTGCAAATCCGCTTTCTGTACCAACAATTACCCTGTTCTTATCTGAGAAGTACATCATCTCAAATCCGCCAACCATATCATCTTTTAACCTAGAAATGGTATGCAAATTCCATGTTTTTGAAATGGGAGTCTCATTGATCTCTAACAGCTCAACATTCCGCTCTGTTACAGCCCAAATAGTCTCGAATTCATTGCCGAATAATCTTAGAAAGCGACGTTCCAAATCAAATTCTGAATTCCAAGGATTAATGGGCAAGATCTTATCTTTCATTTCGTTGTAAACGAAAAGGCCTTCTTCTGCAGTGAAAATAATCTGACCTGAGACATTAGAAACGTAGATGTGCAAGTTGGAAGGGAAGCCCTGATCTAGACCATAATGCTTGATCTCACTGATGACATAATCTGTTGGGCTTAGTTTTATTTTCCAAGCGCCCTTATACGGGTGACTAATCCACCATGTTAAGTTTCCAGCATAGCAACCTATTCTTGATGATTCATCAAATCCGTTGATCTTTCTTTTCAATGACCATTCATTGTCAATTTGCTCAAATAAATACAATCCGTCATAATGTCCTGCTATAACGTGTTCAGGATCATTTGGGATTTCAAAGAACGTCCATGTGCCAGTGGCACCTTCAATGCGCTGAACATCTTCTTTATCCAAAACGAAGGCCCCGTTCTGGTGCCCTACCCAAAGAAAACCATTGATCACCTCAAGTCCCCAAACTTGCCCAATGGTGCCGTCAATTAATTCGAACTTCGTCTTGCCGATTTTCTGAGGCATTGCCTTGAATAAACCGTTAGAAGTGCCGCAATAGAGGTTTCCATTGTATTCAGCAACGGCATGTCCTGCTCCCAGCAGATAAGAGTCAGGATGGGAGTATTTGAAAGGGGAGCTCTCTTCTATGTAGTCTATGCCATTGCTCATTCCAACCCATAGGTCATTGTGCGTATCTTCAAAAATAGAAATGATGTCATTTCTTTGTAAGCCCTGCTCAACTGAATATTGGCGAATGGGCTTGAGTAATTCATTCGTCAGAATTAGTCCACCCCGACGAGTGGCAAAAGCGAACCCTTTAGAAGTTTTGTCTACTGCATTGACGCCTTGTTCTAGTAGTATTTGAGAGAGTGTTAATCTGTTTGTTTGATCGAAGCCTTTCAAGTCCATGAGGCCTTTGTTCTCAGTCACTAAAAGGGTATCATTGAAATGCATAACCATTCCTTTGCATATAGTACCTTCTGGCAATGGGAATGATGATGTTGATGTCAAATTTCTTAAGGTGTCATTGGTCTGATAGAAATAGCTTTCGTTAAAAATGAACGAACTTTTCAAAGCGTCATTCGAAACGAGAATACGGGATGAGTCACCTTCAAAACGAATGAGGTGGCGGGAACTGCGAATGATAAGATGATTTTCAATGGCATCTATAGACCAAATGTCTTCGAGGTTTTCGATTGATGCTGGTAAATCAGGTATGAGGCTGGTGTATTTTAACTTGCCATGCAATGAAGGGTAAAAATACCCGAGTTCATTTTGTCCACCTGAATAGATCCGTTCGCCAACAACTTCTATCGATCGAAGGATGGTTTGATTTGGCTGTGGAAAACAATTCCATTCAGTGCCATTGTACATCAACAGTCCATTATTGTTAGCTGCAAAGATGTAGCCATGGTCATCTTGGGTGATTTCATATGTCTGAGTCCCACCATGGTATTGACTTTTAGTATGATTGATAATTTTTGAATTACCGAATTCTTGACCGAAAGCGGAGGTGAAGTACAACAACAGAAAAATAATATTGAGAAAGTGTCTTATTAACATAGTAAAGAGTTAGCAGGTCGAAGCTGTAGTGTCTAATTTACGTAAATGCAGTGAAGTTAAGGGAGTTGTATGGGTCATTCTACTTTTGATGTGTGTAATGATGTATTAATGATGTATTAAAAATTACTTGGGATGTAGTTATGATGGGTGGTTGTTGTGTAGGAGCTTGCTTGCAATTCATACATTGGGGTCAAATAACCAAAACCATGAAAACAACTCATCTAGTAGCTACTTTGCTATTTTCTGTTTGCGCCGTAACAGTTAGTGCGCAATCTCTATATGACACATACGATGATGTGCGTACCGTTCAGTACGGATTTGATGTTCCATTTTCAGAACAACAAGGCAATGGAACAGGTGGTGCAATTTGGCCAGGATGGTCAGGGACATTGATCCAATACGAAGCAAATCCAGGGCCAAGTGCATTGAATGATTCACCAATGTGTGCTCAATATGCGAGAAACTCAGGCGAATTTTATGATGTGATTATTGTTCATCCGGGTTTATTGGCTGACGTAGCTGATTACTTATCAGGCGCAAAGACGATGTCTTTTGATGTTTATTCTCCGCTCCCTGGTATTACCGTTCAAATAACGTTAGAGAATCAGCTCATTGCTGAAGCTGGCTATCCTGTAGGACGCCATTCAGAGTACCTCGCTGTTACAACTACCGGCGGACAATGGGAAACATTGGAGTTTGAGCTAAGTCTCGAGCCATGGGCTGACCCTGCAAACGAAGAATGGTGGTCTACAGCTGCTGAAGCAAACGTAGAGGTTGATCAAATGGTCATTCTTTTCAACCCAGCAAGCAACAGTGGAGATGTATACTTTATGGACAACCTTTCTGGTCCAGAAAGAGTAGTTGAGCCTTGTGTAGAGCCAAACACGAATGCGTCTGTTCTGTTAGATGCAGATTGTGAGAATGACAGATGGGTTAAAGAATACTGTGATGGAAGAATGAGTATTTTTCCAGATCCATTGGATGGTGATAACATGGTTATTGAGTACGCAAGAAATGGAGGGGCCGCTGATGATGTTATCGTAGGTAACTTTGATGGCGCTCTGGAAATACCTGAAAATACAATATTGAAGATTGATATCCTTGATTCAGATGCACCAAGTGCAATTGTGCTTTCTCTTCAAGATGCTTTTGGTTTGGAGCTAGCCTTGTTTAACTTGACGTCAACAGTGTCAGGAGAATGGCAAACATTTGAAATGGATTTAGCTGCCATTGCCGGTTTGCCTAACGTAACCAACTTTGTGATTTTGTTTTCGCCAGGGGAGTTGATTCCAGATGTATATTACATTGACAACTTTGTTCTAGAAACAACCATCAACGTTGACGAGGTAGCAACTGCAGGATTCGCTGTGTTTCCTAACCCTGCGGCGAATGAGGTGAATATTCAATTAGATGCTTCTTTAAAAGTAAGCTCTGTTGCGGTCTTGAACCTAAGCGGACAGACTGTAATAAATACAACTTTGACGAATTCAAAGCTGGACGTTTCTTCTTTAAGCCCAGGCGTGTATATTGTTAAATTAACGCTGATGAATGGCGAAGTGATTTCGGAGCGAATTCTCATAGACTAAAACCTTAAACATGAGCATTCTTGACTACGGAATTGTCATTGGCTATTTCGTTCTTGTATTTTTCGTTGCCTTCTGGGTGACGAAGAAAGAACGAAAAGAAAAATCATCTGAGTCCTATTTCTTAGGAGGAAAAAATTCAAGCTGGTTCGTTATTGGAGCCTCATTGTTCGCCTCTAATATTGGAAGTGAGCACTTAATTGGACTTTCAGGGTCTGGTTCTAGAGGGGATTTTGTCAATGGACAGTTTGAGCTTTTAGCAGCGCTTATTCTCATCGTGTTAGGTTGGGTATTCGTTCCTTATTATCTAAAAAGTGGTGTCTATACAATGCCCGAGTTTTTAGAGAAAAGATATTCACGAGGAGCTAGGAATTACTTAAGTGTAATTTCTATTCTAGCTTATGTGCTAACAAAAATATCTGTTACCATATTTGCAGGCGCATTGGTGTTTGATCAATTGCTAGGCGTTGAATTTTGGACAGGAGCAATTCTGGTGGTAGTAGCTACGGGTGTTTACACCATTTTTGGTGGGCTAAAAGCAGTGGTCTATACTGACTTAGTCCAGATGTTTGTTTTAACAGCTGGTGCCATCGCTGTTACATGGTTTGGTTTGGATGCGCTTGGCGGATTAGATGCGTTAACTGCCTCTATCACTGAAAATGCGGGTGATCAAGCAGGGAATTATTTCAACTTATGGCGGTCAAATTCTGACACCAACTACCCCTGGACCGGAATACTCTTTGGTGCGCCTATTCTTGGGGTCTGGTACTGGTGTACTGACCAGTTTATTGTTCAGCGTGTACTTTCGGCCAAAGATCTGACCCATGCGCGTAGAGGAACAATATTCGCTGGATACCTTAAATTGCTGCCAATTTTTCTTTTCGTTTTCCCGGGTGTAATTGCGTTCGCTCTGCACAATGCAGATGGAACGTTATTGCTAGATAGTGCTGGAGAAATCTCCCATGATAGCGCCCTTCCAGCAATGGTAATGGCCTACCTTCCTTCAGGAATGAGAGGTCTAGTGGCCGCAGGACTGTTAGCGGCTTTGATGAGTTCTTTGAGCAGTGTATTCAACTCTTGCTCAACGCTTGTAACAATGGATTTCTATAAGGTATGGCGTCCAAAGACACCGGAGCGTTCATTGGTTGTTGTAGGACAATTGACAACAGGAGTGCTGGTAATTACGGGTCTGCTTTGGATTCCATTCATGAAGTCAATGATGCAAGATGGAGGTCTATTCAAGTATTTACAAAGTATTCAAGCTTACATAGCACCTCCAATTGCGGCGGTTTTCTTACTCGGCTTGTTTGTTAAACAGATCAATGCAAAAGGAGCCCTAGCTGCCCTATGGACTGGATTCGTTTTTGGAGTGGGAAGATTGATCTTAGAGTTCCTCTCTACACCAGCTTCAGAAGGAGTACCTGGAATAATTACTTTGAGTGAAGGCTCTGTTCTTCATTGGATCGTAGAAATTAACTTTTTGCACTTTGCACTTCTTCTCTTTATCATTTGCAGTGTTGTTATGATTGCGGTGAGCTTTATGACTTCCAAGGGGGAACAAAAAGATGTTTCAGACTTGGTATACTCTAGAAAGGCAAGCGCTGGAATGTGGAACGTTGTTCTGCGCAGAGATTTGGCCTTAACCATACTGTTGATCATTGCTGTTCTTGCTCTTTGGTTGATCTTTAGCCCATTCGGAATCGCATGAAAAAGCTCTTACTCATAGTGACATTCTTAATACCAATGCTGGTTTTTGCATCTGGTGATGATACCCTGTCATGGAAGCCACTGAATAACAAACCTAGCTATCAGCTGAATCAAATTACCAAGGGGTTTTCTATTGGTGGTTATTATCGTCTGTATGCGCTCAACCGCAATTTGGTGGAGCCGTTCAAAGTTTTGTCTGATAACCAATTTGCCAATACGCCTCCTTTTGTGTTTGGAGTTGGTGATGTATATCGTGATCCTCCTATTCTATTGATGACTGCGTCTGTTAGACCTGGAGGAGGTGCGAGTATCTCTATGGATTACGCCCTGTATTCAAACTTCACAAATAGCAACGGATCTGTGCCTTACAACCTCAACCTTGGAGTTAGCTTGTACGGAACCGTGCCTTTAGATTTTGGGAAACTGGGTTTCCAACTGGGTGGAGTGAACTGGACGGATGTCAGTGGTATGACCTTTTCTAGTTTTGCCGGCTTTGACCGTTTCAGTCTGTTCGAAAGATGGGCTTGGGAAGGAATAGGCCAAGCGTCTGATAGAGCTTCGATGTTTCTTGATACTGGACGAATCAATCGTGAAGCACGTTGGGCAAATCAAGCATTCAAAGGGCTACTGATTGACCTTTATGAGTTGCCTTATGGTATTTCTACACGTATTTTATACGGAAAGACACCTGCTACCCTCAGTTTACTTGACAATGTGCCGCGTTTCACCGCGGGTGGAAGAGTTCGGAAAAACGTTGGACAAAATCATGTTGGAGTGAATACCATGAATTATGTTCAATACACAGATTCAACAGCTCAGACGAGATCAGGAATAGGCATCCATACGGTTGATGTGAATTGGGTTTTCAAGAAGTTCTCTGTTGCTGCTGAAGGTGGTTTGGCCGAACGCTACGCGACTGATGGAGTTAAAGAAATAGGGGAGGGTGTGAGAATTAGATTGTCCTTAGATTCCTCGTTAACCCGTCTTCCGATTGAAATTTCGGCTTTTAGATTGGCTCCTGAATTTGTCAATTATTACGGAGACTTCTTAAGCGGGAACACGCAATTCCTTGACGGTGGATTGAACCAAAACATCGGTGGAGGTGGTGGAGCAACCAACTTTGCGGGAAGCATTACCGATGTTGGTCAGGTAGTTAATAACCGACAGGGGTTTACTTTAAATACTTGGTGGAAACGGAAAAATATTAGCATTAACGTAGGGTCAATGATTTCAACCGAACTCGAACGTTTGAGTAACAGGCTTTCTTACGGACACAAAATCAATGGTCAAACTCTTTCTCGCTTTGCACCTTTTGCTACGAATATTGGTCCGTATAGAAGGTGGAATTCTTTCTACAGAGGCGTTTCTGAAGATGTTTTTATTACAGATGTAGATACTGCTGGCTTACCAATGAACAGGTTGCATTTTAATACGCTGCAATTACAGTACAAGCAGCGGTTTAAAGTGAAGGATAAAAATATTTACCTCTTGTATGTGGGAATGTACGGAAGCGCTGGGTCTTCTTTCTCTGCGCTGCCAATCTTTGGAGATGATGCTTATTTGAGAACAAAATATTCTGAGTTTGACCTGATTTTTGATCTGTTCGAAGATATCGATGTTTCATTTGCCTTTGGAATGGAGCGCATTCAAGGGAATTCACAAACGAACAACTTGTACTACCTAGACAATGAGGGGAATCTAGCTGGGGCGAATGTTGAATCTGTAAATGAAATAGACGGAACTCTTATTCCCGCAGGCTCATATGAGGGAGCTTCTACACCTAGCCTTTCATATTTAGATCAACAATCAAGAATGACCGGAATCGGAATTGACGTAAAACTCTCTCCTCAATCTGGACTCTACATAAGACATAGAAGGTTTTGGCAAAAGGATGATGGCTTTACAGCTGATGACATTCAAGGAACCGAAACTACAGTCGAATTAAAAGTTTACTTCTAATGAAAACCAGATACATACTTCTATTCATTGTGGGATTGATTTCCTGCACAGATAGTTTTGGGCAAACTGATAAGTTCACTGTCTACGGTGCAGGTCGTTTTGTTCTTCAAAACAACAGTCGCTCTGGACAGTTATTCGAGCAATCTATTGTGGGAAATGACACTATTCCTGCTGATACGGTGAGCACAAGAAGAGAAATTGGCGGTGTTGCCCTTTTTGATCTTGGCTTTCGAATTAAGCCAAATAGCTCTACCGAAATCAATGCGTTAACACGTGTGAGCGGAGATTTAGATGGCTTTTGGGGAGCTGGAATCGGATTTACGTTTAGAGAGCTTTACGTTCGAGGTATCGTTCGAAATAAAGTGCGCTATAGAGTAGGTGATCTTGACTTGAAAATGACGCCTTTTACGGTCTACAACTCTGATCCAGATTTGGGGGTTCATCGCATGAGTTCACTTCGCTTGTTCCAAGACATTCTTGAATATGAGAATTTCAACAGAGACAACATGTGGAGGCAGCAGGGTGCTCAGGTAGATTTTAAATTCTCAGTGGGTAAAAAAGGAGATCGAATAGATGTTATGAGCTACATCACGAAGAACCGTCAAACAGATTATTTCTTCGTGCCAGATCGTTTAATGACTGGCGGACAAGTAGCTTGGAATAGAGAGGGTTTTGGAAGGGTTTTCTATCAAACAAATAACTTTTTCGAAATTGCTGAAACAGCACAATTCGCAGATGGAACTTCTGCAACGAGTGTGCATTCTGTAGGAGCTGAAATCGCGCCTTTCGAAAATAAAAGTTTAGTGCTTTATGGAGAGGTAGGGACCTCCTACCAGGGGTATGAAGATCTGGATAATGCGCCAGAAAGGGAAATGAATGGATTCGTTGATCTTGGAATTCGAGTGCCTAGTAAAAACAATAAATTCGGGTTTTACGGAGAATTACTCTACGTAAGTTCTGCTTTTAGAAGTCCAGGAGCGCAATCACGTAGAGTAAATTACAACTCTACTCCTGAAAACCTGAGCTTTCAAACCAACCAAGAAACGGCTCGTCCGTTAACCGCTTTTGACCTGATTCAAGATGCATCTGTTTACAACAATACGATTGCTGTAAATCTTCAAAATTTCAACCCCGCATTTAGCAATGTATTGCCGTTTGGAAAAGCAACACCAAACAGACAAGGTTTGCTTGTTGGAACCGTGAGAGAAGCTGATTCTCTCTTTGTTTCTAAAGTAGGCGTTGATCTTGGTTTGTTAACCGAGGTCTCAGGACAAGGAATTTCAGATTACCGAAACTTTACCATGGTTGATGTAAACGTTGAACTAGCCTTGAATCAATTGTGGGGTGGGAAAAGCGAGACAAACATTGAAGCCCATCTTCACATGGAACAAACCGCTAGAGATGGATTGATTTCAGATTCTCCTGCGGTAGAAGGAATTGGTGCTTTAGACCTCTCTTCGAACTACTTCGAAGCAGGAATATCTCGTGAAATTTCTCCAGGTTTGGCATTGCACATTGCAGCTATTGGACTTACAGCCAATGGAAATGAGTTTATAGCTTTGAGAGATGTTTACGGACAAGTCAATGACTTCACTGAGAGCATTTATGATTTCAGCGATATGAGTTACATGTTCGGCATGAAATACAGCTTTTCGCCGCAATCACATCTTCAAATTCAATACCGTACGTCAGATATCACAGATGACTTGGCTCCAACCACAGCGTACCAATGGAACCAATTTATCTTCACTTATAACATGTTCTTCTAATGAAAAATGTATTTATCCTATTGCTGGCTCTAGTTATTGCCTTTCTAGGGTGTCGGAAAGACGAAGTTGAGGGACCGGAACTCCAAGATATTTTTGGTGACTTTGAGGTGTTCGAAGGACTTTCTTCTGACAGACAGACAGTGAATTTTGAAAACGGAGAATTTGTTCGATTCAGCGCGAAACTCTCAATTCGAACTGATTGGGTTATTACCGTTGAGGGAATGGACTCTGGGGCGAAGTACGAAATCGAAGGGCGCGAAAGAGACATCGAAGCAGATGTGGCTACTTGGGCAGGAAACATTACTTATGCTCCGCTTTTCGGAACAGAAGATTGCAAAACGTACATGACCTTTGCGAACTACCCTGATACGCTCTACGGAGATACAATTGTGGTAGAGACCATTAAGCCAGAAGCATTGATAGACGTCCTCATTTCAGATTTCACATCAGCTGCAGGTTGGGGAAGCTTTGCGGAGGCACCAGCTGCCAATCAGCAAGTGACGGGAAGTTATTTTGTTCAGAATCCTCTGAATACGACTGAGTTTCTAGAAGTAGTTTCGCCAGAAGGAGAAGGACACTGGAGAATGACTTATACCAACCAAAATAGCATCTTCATCTGTGGTGCGAACGTTTTGGCTGCTCAGTCTCAACAGGAAGAAGTGAGTGATTATTTTGTGCTTGGAACAACCAATCCTGACAATGTATACATCAATATGCTCATTCATGGTTTTGGTGACGGAAATACCGTGATGTCTATTGGAATGCAAGAAGATGACAACCTTGATGGAACCTATGACCGTTTTACGGAAGGAACCTACAACACCGAAATCAGTATTGACTGGGTTGGTTGGCGCGTAGTTTCTGTTCCGTTGAGCAGTTTCACTCTGAGCACCATTGGTGGTTTTGGTAACATTGATGGTACAGGTAATCAAGACATTGATCGTGTCTTAAGCATGGAGTTCCTTTTGCTCGCAGTAGAAGGTAGCACTGGCTTTGTTGGTTATGGAATGGACTATTGCAACTTCACAAGATACAGCGCATGGAATCCTTAAAAAAACTGGCCTTCATTGGCGTGCTTGCCCTTATGGGATGCTCTGTCTCAATGCAAAAATTGACATTGGATGACGTCGGAATTGTAGAAGATCCTAATTATGATGGATTTGAGTACTTCCGCTCCCGACAAGTTTTTTCAAATAGCCTCAATGACACCTGGGGCATGGATAAAGATGAATGCAAAGATTTTCAAGCAATCAATCTTGGAGGTGACAACGGAACGGCGCTCCAGTTGGAGTGGAATAAAACGTCTTGTGACTGGGTAGGATTTGGAATTGGGTGGGACGGATACTCCCCGAAAGATTTGAGTTCGATTGCTGAAACAGGCGCTTTCTTTTTTCAAGTAAAAGCCATTAACGAGAGAGCGAACATACCAACCATGATTTTCCTTCTTGAAGATTATGGAGGTGTTTTCTCTGCAGGAGTGGTTGGAAGTCACTGCCTAGAACGGTATCCTATAGATGGAGAATGGCAAGAATTTCAGCTTGGATTTGATCGGTTCGATCTTCAAGAATGTGGAATTGACTTAACAAACATCAAACAGTTGGTTGTTGAAGTTCAGGGTGCCGGAGATATTGTTGTAGATAACATCAGAATTGGTCTAAAAAAGGACCGCATTATTTCTGCCGAAAAGAAAACATTCCCGCTGAGCAATTTGCCTTTAATGGAGGCGACCATTTTTGAATCTAACTTCCCCAATGCATGGGGTTTAGGTGACTATGAGCAACGTAGTTTCAAGGTTGGTAATGATTCTGGAAACGACGTCCTTAATTTAAAATGGGCGAAATGTGAAGAGTGTAAAACCTATGAAATGGGCATGAGCTGGGCGAAATGGAAGGCTCTTGATGGGTCAGATTTTGAAGGCTTTCTTGAAATGGATGTGCGCAACAATGAGGGGAATTCCCCTTCCGTGCCATTGTACATCAACTTACAGGCGTATGATTATTCAAATCAAACCATTCAACTCACCAAAGAATGGGTTGAAGGAGAACGTTATGACAATCAATGGCGGAAAGTGAAAATTCCGCTCGCTCAATTCATGGATTTCATGGATGAAAGCAAAATCAAACAAGTACAGTTCGAAATGAAGGATGAGGGTGATCTTTCAATTGATAATATTAGAATCACGAAAAAATGAAAAGGCAATTCATCACGGCGATATTGCTTGGGACCTTCGTCATTGCATGCGCTCCAGCTCAAGACAATGACATAGTCCCTAAAAAGACAACAGAGGGAATGTCTTTTGTAGACAGTCTCTTAAATTCGCTTTCAGTAGAAGAAAAGATTGGGCAAATGACCCAGTTAACGCTGGATATGATCTGCAACGGTGAACCTTATGCCTTGGATAGACCTCATACCCTGAATGTTGAGAAAATGGACAAGGTGTTCAATGAACTCCATGTTGGCTCTATTTTGAATTGTGGTGGACATTCATATCCAAGGGCGAAATGGCTAGACATTCACTCGAAGATCAAAGAATACACAGATGCTTCTAGTAGCAAAATCCCAGTGCTTTATGGCATTGACGCTATTCATGGTGTAACCTATACTGATAGTTCAACCTTGTTTCCACAACAAATTGGTGTGGCTTGTTCTTGGGATACGGCTATGGGGCGAAGTTTGGCTGAAATGGCGGCTTATGAAACCCGGGCTTCAGGAATTCGATGGAATTTCTCTCCTGTGCTTGACATTGCAAGAGATCCTAGATGGCCGCGCTTTTGGGAAACCTTTGGCGAAGATGTTTTACTCGTTTCTGAAATGGGCGAATCAATGGTTCAAGGATACCAAGGCGATAGCATTGGAGACAATCATGTTTCTGCCTGCCTAAAACACTTTTTGGGCTACAGCGTGACACTTTCAGGAAAAGATAGAACACAGGCTTGGATCCCCGAAAGGCAACTCCGCGAATACTTTTTACCACAGTTCAAGCAAGCAATTGACGCTGGAGCCATGACCATTATGGTGAACTCAGGGGAGATCAACGGGATTCCAGTGCACGTAAACAAACAAATCCTAACAGATTTGCTTCGTGATGAGCTCGGATTCAAAGGGTTATTGGTGACAGACTGGGAAGACGTTAAATACCTTGTCTCTAGGCACAAAGTAGCGGCTGATTATAAAACAGCTATTGCTATGTCAATCAACGCAGGGATTGATATGTGCATGGTACCTGTTGATTATGACTTTCCAGTTCTGATGAAAGAACTTTTTGACGAAGGTGTCATTTCGGAAGGTAGACTTGATGAATCTGTAAGACGTATTCTTCAGGTAAAGTATGACTTGGGACTGTTTAATCATGAAGTTCCGACCCTTGCTGATTATCCTGATTTTGCCTCAGATGCACATCACGCTTTGGCGCTAGAAAGTGCTAAGGAGTCAATTGTAATGTTGAGAAATGAAGACGTCTTGCCTTTGAAGAAAGAGGCTAAAATATTACTAGCCGGTCCAAATGCAAATGATTTGAACGCTTTGAATGGCGGCTGGACAAGAACTTGGCAAGGAACTGA